>Ga0209800_10000299_pt1 | contig 92530 bp, 81 predicted proteins | sample Higcelweek8metaG_FD_187174 | JGI IMG/M metagenome (GOLD analysis project Ga0209800, IMG submission 187174) | Freshwater pond sediment microbial communities from the University of Edinburgh, under environmental carbon perturbations - High... | ecosystem: Environmental > Aquatic > Freshwater >... | reverse complement strand
TATGCCCATCGCCAGCCGCCAAATGCAAACGTTCCAGCAAAAGTGGCGATGGCGTCATCTGGCGGCTTGGCGGTTCTACGCCCAAAACGCGCGACCACGCCTCCTCGGCAATGGGCAAGCCCGCCGCCGAGAGGAAGAGCATCACTTTGCCCGCCTGAGCGCGGCGCGTTTGAAGCTCTTTCTCGCCCGCCGGAGTCGTCACATCCTGCCCCGTCGTAAGGGCCTGATCCAACCAAGCCTTGAGCCCCTTGGCGAAAGCGTCGTTTGGTACGAACCCGGAAAGAGCGTAAAGCGGCCAATCGGTCACAAATTGTTTTTGCACGTCGGGGATACGGTCGCCCACATCGGTCGCCAGCTTGTACCACGCCTTGGCCTTTTCGGTTTGGCCCGCCAGGACCATCAACCGCGCCCCCTGCGCCGCATAGCTGTTATAGTCCGAGATCACGGCGACATCGGCCAAAAGGTTTGCCGCAACGCCGCCAATGGCCCCGGTTAAATTTGATGGATTTGCATCGGACAAAAACTTCTGCAAGACGATCGAAACGCGCTTGGCGGGCGTGCCTTCGAGCAAGGCTTGCTGATAAAACGAAGCGCGTCCGGCAGGTCCCTTATCTTCAACCACACCTTCAGAAGAAAGGCCAAAGCTACTGTAAACACGAGCTAAATCTGAAGCGCTGACAACGCCGCTATCGCCCATACGTTCGGCTAGTTTCAACCGTGCCTTCTCATCCACGCCCTTTGTATCCAAAAGCGTTTGCACCAAAGCTGCTTCAGGCCGGGCATAAACTTCCGGCGGCAAAGGCAAGCTCAACTGATGCAAGACAGCCAGATCAAGCGGTTGCATGGGGGTCAACCGGCGGGGCAGCACTTTACCCTTGGCGATATAATTCCGCGTCACGAGCAAAAGGAAGCTGTCGTCCTTCACACCCTGCTCGCGCAAAAGGTCGAGGCTCAGTTGAACCGCATTGTTATCTCCGGCCGCTATCTTGCAGGCCAGTAAGGCTTTTTGCCATTGAGCATTCACTTCGTTTGGCGCGGGGGGGGCATTTGGATTCTTTACCGCCTCCGAAGCCGCCGGGGTCCCAGCAGCCGGGGCCGGAGCCCCTTTCGTCTGATCGACATAGGCGGGAATTTTATCGCAGGCCTCTTTTTGATCCGGCCCAATAATCTCAGCCTCGGTCAGCAAACGCGTCGTTTCGGGGTCGAGCATTTCCGGCTTCACAAGCGCCGCCATCTTCCAGGCCTCGCCCACATCGCCCAAGGCGACCAGCTTTTGAATCCGCATAGACGTCAGGTTCTTTGCCGCCTTGGCCGAACCCGCCAACGGATCAGGAACGGCGGCGGTGGTTAAAAGCAGCCGCCGGGCCAAAGCATTCAACGTCGGCGATGCCGTCGGCAAGGTAAGCTGGGGCAACAGAGCATCGACAAGCGGCCGGGGCGTCCCCGCCCACATCGAAGCGCCGAGCCCGCCATCCTGCTCGGACAGAAGGCCCACGGATTCAGGATCGACATCGGCCAAGATTTTCGACGAAACCGGCGCGCCCAAATCAATCTTGCCGTTGTTTCTTTCGGGCGACATCGGCGCCATTTCCGTTTTAATCGGCGAATCTTCGGCAGGCGCTGCCGCGCTTTTCTTTTCCGGTGCCTTGGGAAGGCCCGTTTTCAAATCCACGGGCGAAGGCAGAAAACTGGCTTCACGATCGTCGGGAACGGCATCCGAAGCTCCCGCGCCCTCGGCTGGCTGCGCCGGAGCGGCATCGGTCGTTTGGGCAGACGTCGCCTGCGGTTCAATCGCCGGAACCTCTGTTGGCGGCAAAGCGGCCCAAGCCGCGCCACCATTGACAGCAAGGGCGAAAAGAAACGATAAACGAACGAAAGCACGTTTCATGCGGGTGGCTCCCTTTATTTCTTGGCAGTCTGCCTTGCATTGAGGACGGCCATGATTGTGATCGGATTGGTTTATAAAGGCAATGACAAAGCAAAAAACGCTCCCGCACCTGACGAAAACAATCGTCCTTGTCGGCATGATGGGGGCCGGAAAAAGCTCGGTCGGCAAACTTTTGGCGCGGCGCTTGGGACTGGTCTTCCTCGATTCCGACCGTGAAATTGAAAAAGCCTCTGCTATGAGCGTTTCGGACTTTTTCGCGACCTATGGCGAACCCGCCTTTCGCGACGGTGAACGCCAAGTCATCGCCCGCCTTTTATCCGGGCCGCCTTGCGTCCTTTCCACGGGCGGCGGCGCGTTCATGAACGAGGCCACACGGGTGCTCATCAAAGAAAAGGGCCTCTCTGTTTGGCTCAAGGCCGAGCATGCCGTTTTGCTGGAACGCGTTTCGCGCGTCGATACGCGCCCCCTGCTCAGAAACGGCGATCCCGCGACCATTTTGCGAAACCTGATGACGCAGCGCGAGCCCCTTTATGCGCAGGCGGATTTAACGCTCCACAGCGACGACCGCCCGTTGGATATCACCGTCGAGCGCTTGATCGAGCTGGTCGAACAAGCGATTGAGGCGCATTAACCTTCTTAAAAGCAGCCGCCCTAGGGCCACGAAAAGCGGCTAGCCTTAGGCGCGAAAATCCCTTAGGATGCGCCGCGTCAAGTCAGGCTGGACCCGTAGCTCAGCTGGATAGAGCGTCGCCCTCCGAAGGCGAAGGCCGCGAGTTCGAATCTCACCGGGTCCACCATTGAAATGAAAAACGGGCCTTGCGCCCGTTTTTTTCGTTTTAATAATGGATAGGCTGGATTCGAACGGTAGTTCGACAAAACGCGTGAGCGTTTTGGACGCAGCGTGCGAAGCACGGGCGCCCGAAGGGGCAAAAACGTGAGGAACCGAACGTTTTTGATCACAAAGAGCTTAGCGAAGACAAGCCGCAAGGCGAAGGTCGAGCTTAGCGTTTGCCGCGCAGCAAGCACCGCAGGTGCGTAGCGAGCACATCGCGTCGGGTCCACCATAAAATCAAAGAGCTAGGGAGCTTCAGTCTCCCTTTTCTTTTGTCTGGCTACCACGCGAAGCCCTGAAAGCATTATCCGCGCAATTCGCTTGAAGCAGGTCCTTTCTAAAAACTAGATTATGGATAGGTCTTACAAAGGAGAGCTCACATGGATACGACAGCAGCCGCTATTGGCGTCGTATTTCTCGCAGCTGGTGTCCTGCTCACCCATTTCATCAAAAAAGGGGGCTCGGCGGCGTTAAGATGAGAAAAATGCCAACATTCCCGGCATCTCCTAAACCGCCCGCATCCTCATGCCCAAAGAGCGGCGACACCCCGACTGTTCCGCCACAACCTTAAAAGCTTGTTCAGAATTTGGAAGCAGTCAAATCAGTCTTTTTGCCACAAGCTGTAGCAAGTCCCAGCGCGCCTCTTCCCGTCGGGCAACAAACCGAATTTTCGATTTCCAAAAGACGCAAGCCAATTTTGACGTGGTACGGATCAACCACAGACGACTCCGCTCAGGTAATTTTGGCCTTAAGCTTTTTATACCACTAGTGGATCAAACCATAAAAGCCAAAGAGAACAGAGAGCGCGGCGCGGGTTGATCGGACAGCCCCGCCGCTCCGCAGGGTCCGGTATAGCAATAACGGATAAACGTTGAACAACACAAAAATCTGTAGGGAGGATCTATGAGAAAAATCTCAAACAACGATCTGCCGCTCATCATCATCGTTGTTGTCGTTATAAGCTTGGCTTATGGCATGCTCAACATGGCGGATAAGCGTACAGCTGGAGAGAAGATTAGTGATGCCGTTGAAGAGCTAGACCACGGCGTCGAGAAAGCACAAAGACAGATGAAAGACCGAACGCCAGCCGATAAGTTGGGCGATGCTGTCGACGATGCGCGAGATAAAGTTCGTGAAAACGCTACACCGTAACAAATAAAAATCATCTCCAACAAAGGAAACCACGCATGCGCAATTATAAAGCAATTCTGAGAATACTGGCGATAGCGGTTCTTATCTCATCGGTAGCCGCTTGCGCCATGTTCTCGGGCCGCGAATCCACCGGACAGTATGTTGATGACACCACCATCACCACCCGCGTCAAAGCCTACATTCTGGACGACCCCGATTTAAAAGTTCTGCAAGTTAACGTGGAAACAATGCAAGGCGTTGTTCAGCTAAGCGGATTTGTGGATTCGAAAAAGAGCGAAGCGAAAGCCGTTGAACTTGCGCGCAGAACCCAAGGCGTTAAGTCCGTTAAGGATGACCTCGTTATACGCAACAAATAATACAGAATGCCGTTCTGTCGAGGCCATGAACCAAAGGCAAAGGTTCGTGGCCTCTTCTTTCGTCCGCTCCAAACGTATTTTTAGGGGCTTGAGGGGCAAATTTTGGCGCTTTTCTGCGCTGCATAGCATTTTTGACTTGTAAAGGCCGCGTTTTTCGTTGAAGAAGCGGTGCGCGCGTACGCCTCTATTTCACCGATCAGAAAGTTTTTTTGCTCTCATGCTCTCCATTCAAGGTCTTTCCTATCGCATCGGTGCGCGCACTTTGCTTAACAACGTTTCCGTCAATATCCCCGCTGGTCATCGCGTGGGCCTTGTCGGCCCGAACGGCGCGGGCAAAACGACCCTATTCAAATTAATCTCGGGCGAGCTTGCGCCCGATGGCGGCGAGATTTCCTTTATCAAAGGCTCGACGCTCGGTTTCGTGCGCCAAGATATGCCGGACGATGGCTCGTCCATTCTCGACATCGTGCTCGCCTCCGATACGGAGCGCACGGCCCTTCTGAAAGAAGCTGAAACGACGGAAGATCTTGACCGCATCGGCTATATCTATGAGCGGCTCGAAGAAATCAGCGCCTATGACGCGCCGTCGCGTGCGGCTTCGATCCTGGCCGGGCTTGGCTTCAGCGATGCGGCGCAGGACTGCCCCATCTCGGCTTTTTCGGGCGGTTGGCGCGCCCGCGTGGCTTTGGCCGCCGTTTTGTTCTGTCAGCCGAATGTGCTGCTCCTTGACGAGCCGACCAACCATTTGGATTTTGAATCCATCGTATGGCTTGAAAACTTTTTAATGCGTTACCGCGACACGGTCATCATGATCAGCCATGACCGCGATATTTTAAACAAAACTGTCGATCACATTCTGCATTTGGAAAATCAGAAGCTCGTCGCCTATACCGGTAATTACGATGCGTTTGAGCGTCGCCGGGCCGAGCAATTGATGAACCAACAAGCCCTGCATGAAAAGCAAATGGCGCAAAAAGCGCATTTGATGAAGTTCGTGGATCGCTTTCGCGCCACCGCCAGCAAAGCACGCCAAGCGCAAAGCCGTTTGAAAGCCATTGAGAAAATGGACATTGTTGATGCGGTAATCGCCGATCGCATCACGGCCTTTACCTTCCCCGATCCCAAGGAAATGAAATCGCCGTTGATTCGGCTCGAAGGCGTGAACGCAGGCTATCTCGCGGACAAGCCCGTCTTGCACAAGCTGGATTTATATATCAACGCCAACGACCGCATCGCCCTCCTTGGCGCGAACGGCAACGGCAAATCGACGCTCATTAAAATCCTGTCGGATCGCCTCAAGCCGATGGACGGACAAATTTTAAAATCAGGCCAACTTAAAATCGGTTATTTTGCGCAGTTTCAAACCGACGAACTGGACGTGACGATCACGCCTTATGAAACGCTGGCCTCGGCGATGACAGATCCGATTGAGGCCAAGGTGCGCTCGATGCTCAGCCGCTTTGGATTCGACAAACGCAAGGCCGACACAAAGGTGGGCGAGCTTTCGGGCGGCGAAAAAGCGCGGCTTTTGTTCTGCCTTATGAGCTTTGACGCGCCGCACATCATGCTGCTTGACGAACCGACGAACCACCTGGACATCGACGCGCGCGAAGCTTTGATCCAAGCGCTCAACAATTATACGGGCGCGATTGTGCTTGTCAGCCATGATCCGCATTTGGTCAGCTGTGTCGCCGATCAATTGTGGCTCGTCGAAGGCGGTAAGTGCAAACCTTATGACGAAGATCTGGATACCTATCGCAAGCAGGTCATGCGTCAACGCCGCCAAGAGCGCGAAAAGAGCAAAAAGGAAGCGCTGCGCATTGCGCAACCTGAAAAAGAAGATCATCAAACGGACGAAAAAGAAGCCGAAAAGCTTGAGCTGCAAATCGCCGATCTGTCTCAACGCAAACATGATCTTGAGGGAGAAATCGCGCTGTGCTGCGAAGGCACGCCCAAGCCCGCGCACCTCAAACAACTAAACACGCTTTACGCCAGCATGCAAAAAGAGCTGGCCGCCGCTGAGGCCGCTTACGAAGCAATCATCAGTCGTTTGTGATCTTTGCCGCGCGTGGCGTTTGGCCTTCGCGCGCTTTAAGAACCGCCAACGCATCCGCTAAACTTTTGCCGCGCGCAATGAGCAGCACCATCAAATGATAAAGCAAATCGGCGGATTCATCAGACAACGTGTCCTGATCCAACGCGCCAGCAAGCGCAACCTCAACGCCCTCTTCGCCAACTTTCTGCGCCATACGCGCAAAGCCAGCGTTAAAAAGCGAAGCCGTATAGCTGCCTTCGGGTGGGTTCATATGGCGCGCGCGGATCGTCGCCTCCAGATCGCCCAGAACGCTGAGCAACGCCTGGGGCTCATCGCCAAAGCATGAACGAGCGCCCGTGTGACACGTTGGGCCGGCGGGTTCCGCCATCACCAAAAGCGCATCGCCGTCGCAATCAAGGCGGATTTGCCGCGCGACTAGAACGTTGCCAGAGCTTTCGCCCTTTTCCCACAAACGTTGCTTGCTGCGCGAAAAAAACGTCACATGACCAGAGCGCACCGTCGCCGCCAACGCTTCTTGGTTCATATAACCCAGCATCAAAACGCGCGCTGTGCGCGCATCTTGCACAATGGCCGGGACAAGGCCTTCCATCTTGGCCCAATCGATCGAAGCTTGATCGAACGCTAAAAGATCGCTCATAAACGCACCGTGATCCCTTCTTGCCGCAGATAAGTTTTCAATGCCGGGATCTCAATGAGCCCTTTGTGAAAAACGCTGGCCGCCAAAGCGCCATCAACCCGCGCGCGACGGAAAACCTCAACAAAATCTTCGCGCGATCCCGCGCCGCCCGAGGCAATCAGCGGAATTTTTAAAACCGCGCGCAAAGCCGACAATTGTTCAATATCGTAGCCACGCCGCATGCCGTCTTGGTTCATGCAATTCAAAACCACTTCGCCCGCACCGCGTTCTTGCGCCTCACGCGCCCAATCAAGCGTACGGCGGCGCACCGCTTTTGTTTTTGCTTCGTCGCCGGTATAGCAATAAACTTTCCAACCGTCCTCTTCGGCATGACTATCGATCCCGACGACAACGCATTGCACGCCGAACTCACGCGCCATCGCGTCAATAAGGCCCGGATTTTCAAGCGCAGGCGAGTTGATCGAAATCTTGTCCGCGCCGTTTGCCAAAATTTCCCGCGCATCGTCGAGCGTACGAATGCCGCCCGCCACACAAAAAGGAATATCGAGTTTTTCGGCAATCGCCCGCACCCACGCGCGCGACGCGCTGCGCCCATCGCTGGAGGCCGTGATGTCGTAGAAAACAAGTTCGTCCGCGCCCGCGTCACGATACCGCGTGGCCAAATCCAAGATACCGCCGACGACCTCGTGCGCGCGAAATTGAACGCCCTTCACCACGACGCCATCCTTAACGTCAAGACACGGAATAAGGCGTTTAGCCAGCATCGCGCCCTCCGCGACAAACGGCCAAAGCCTCATTGACCGAGAAAACGCCTTCGTAAAGGGCCTTACCAACGACGGCTCCAGCCAAGCCTTTATCCGTTAGCACACGCAAATCATCAAGCGAACCAACGCCACCCGACGCCAGCAAAGCCAATCCCGGTTGACGCGCGCGCATGGAATCGTACAGCGCGACATTCGGCCCGGTTTGCATGCCGTCACGCGTAACGTCCGTGCACAAAACGCTTTGCAGGCCGCTGCCCTCATAGGTTTGTAAAACAGCCCAAAGCGAAGCGCCGCTTCCCTCTTGCCACCCGCGGATCAAAACTTCCGGTCTTTCCTCGGCGTCAAGCCGCACGTCCAGCGCCAAAACAAAGTGCTCGCCACCGAATTTCTTCAGCCATTGCCACACAAGGCCCGGCGCTAAAACGGCCTGACTTCCAATCACAACGCGGCGCACACCAACAGCCAAAAGGGCCGCAATATCTTCTTCGGTGCGAATGCCGCCACCCGTTTGCACGGCAAGGTTCGTTTTCTTCACAATTTGCTCGATCAGCGCTGTTTGACGCTTGTCCGACTCTTTTGCGCCATCCAGATCGACCAGGTGCAGCCAACGTGCGCCCGCCGCTTCAAACTGCGCGGCCATCGCCAACGGATCGTCGCTATAGCGCGTGGCGGCGGCGAAATCACCTTGTTTCAAACGAACGCAAGCGCCGTCTTTTAAATCGATGGCCGGGAAAAAATCCATCACGCGCACCCTTCGATGAAATTCTGCAAAATTGTCTGGCCTGCCGCGCCCGAACGTTCGGGGTGAAACTGGCAGCCATAAAAATTCCGAAAGCCCATCATCGCTGAAAACGGTTCGCCATAGGTGCAACGCGCCAACGTCGCCGCGCCGACAGGCACGGCAAAACTATGGACGAAGTACATATACGTCCCGTTATCGATGCCGCACAAAAGAGGCGCGTCTCCTTCAAGGGGTTCAATTTCGTTCCAGCCCATATGCGGCAAAGGCTCGCCCTTTGTCTCAAGCTGGCGCACGCGGCCCGGCACGATGCCAAGGCAGGGCACGCCGCCGCCCTCGTCCGAGCTTTCGAACAGGATCTGCATGCCAAGGCAAATGCCGAGGACGGGTTGTTTCAATCCTTGCAACACGCCGATCAACCCGCGCTGCTCAAGCTCACGCATCGCCGAGGACGCCGCACCGACGCCGGGCAAGATCACGCGATCCGCCCCGGCAATCGTCGCCGCATCGGACGTCACGCAAGCCTCAATCCCAAGCCGGGTCAAAGCGGCCTTAACCGAAGTAAGGTTCGCAACGCCGCTATCGACCAGAGCGAGGTTCATAAAACGCCCTTGCTCGACGGCAGACCTTCGCCTTCGCGCGCAACGGCTTGACGCAACGCGCGTCCCAAAGCCTTAAACGACGCTTCGATCATGTGATGATTGTTCGCCCCCTTGACGGACAGATGGATCGTTGCACCCAAAGTCGAGGCGAACGAGCGGAAAAAATGCTCGGCAAGATCCGGGCTCATTCCATCGGCAGGATTCGCAGGCCAGGCCCCATCGATCTCAAAATACGGACGCCCCGAAAGATCAAGCACCACGCTGGCCAACGCTTCGTCAAGCGGCGCGGTAAAGCCAAAGCGGCCAACGCCAACCTTATCGCCCAAAGCGCCACGCACGGCTTCACCCAGCACCAACGCGCAATCTTCAATTGTGTGATGCGTATCGACTTGCAAATCGCCTTTGGCATACAGGGTCAGCCCCAGACCGCCATGCGTCGCAATTTGCGCGATCATGTGATCCAGAAAGCCAATCCCCGTTTCAACGTCCGGCACGCGCGGCGTATCAAGATCGAGCATCACGTCAATCGACGTTTCCTTTGTTTGGCGCTGCACGGCAAAAGCGCGCGGATTATGGCATCCAGCAATATCAACGCCGAGCGCACGCAGAACCATGTCGTTTTGCTCAGGCGAACCGATGGTCAGGCGTGCCGCACCTTTTTTCTGGCCATCCACGCTGCGCGCTTGAATATCAAACGCGCGAAGCTTGTTCATAAAGGCTGCCGCATCGTCCGTTTCGACAAACAGGAAATTCGTTTGGCTGGGCCAAACGCGCACGACGCCCTGCGCCTTGGGAAGCTCTCGCTCCATCCGCTTGCGCTCGGCAATAATGATCTTCCGGCGCGCCGCGCTCAGCGCAAGCCCCGCAGGCGACAACGCATCCAGCGCGGCACGCACGGCGCTGGCCGCCAAAGGATAAGGCGGCAAAATTGAGATGAGCGCCGCCACGACTTCCTTGGGCGCAATCGTGCAGCCAACGCGTTCGCCCGCCAGCGCATGTGCCTTGGAAAGCGTGCGCAGAACGACGATATTGCTGACCTTATTCACAAACGGCACGCAGCCCTGTGGCTCATCCGAAAACTCAACATAGGCTTCATCTGAAACAACAATGCTCTTTCCCTTGCGACTTTCGCAAATTTTCAGAATGTCGTTTTTGTTGATCCCCTGCGCCATTGGCGCGCTGGGCGACGGGATGAAAATAAGCTTTGTGTTCGGCGTTGCCGCTTTTTCAATGGCGGGCACGTCAAGCTGGCCATTGGCCAAAAGGGGCACAAAGATCGTTTGGCATCCTTGGATTTGTGCATAGACCTGATACATCGCAAAAGTCGGCGGACACACGAGGATTTCGTCAATTTGCGGACGACAGAACAAACGGATCAGCGCGTCAATCGATTGATCGCTGCCCGCGCTGGTCAAAATCTCGTCCGGCTCAACGCCCCAATAAGCTGCCATGCGCCCCTTGAGCGCGACGGGCTGCGGCTCGGCATAGCATTGCGTCGCGCAAAGAGCGCTCATCGCGCCGAACGGCGGCCACGGGCTTTCGTTTGCATCAAGCTTGATCGAGGGCGGCGCGCCATGCGCTTCTTTGGCCGCCGAGCTATAACCGCCAAACCCTTTGAGATCAGGGCGAACGAGCGAGAGAATATCGTCTGTCATTTTATTGTCCTTCCTTCATACGAAGACGCACGGCCTGCGCGTGCGCGTCAAGGCCTTCGGCCACAGCCATTTGTACAAGCGTCGACGCCAGTCCCGCAAGGCCTTCCTTTGTCAAAGTTTGAAGCGTCATCGTGCGCAAAAAGCTGTAAAGCGACAAACCGCCGAAAGCCCGCGCCGAACCGTAAGTCGGCAAGACATGATTGGTTCCGGTGGCATAATCGCCGCCTGTTTCCGGCGCATAAGCGCCCAAAAACACAGAACCGACATTCCTGATCTTGTCTTTTTGCGCTTCAAGCGCCGCATCCTGAACGATCAAATGCTCTGGCGCATAAAGATTGACAATCTCAAGCGCTTCCTCGCTTGAAGCCGCGAGCAGAATGCGGCTTTGCGCCAGGCTTTGTTCCACAATCGCACGACGCGACAAAAGAGCCGTCTGCACTTCAATCTCTTTTTGAACTTTCTCAGCCAAGGCACGGTCGGTTGTAACCAGAAGGACTTGCGAAGCGCGGTCGTGTTCGGCCTGCGCCAACAAATCCGCCGCCACCCAAGCCGGGTTCGCGCCCGCATCCGCTGCCACCATCACCTCCGAAGGGCCAGCTGGCATATCAATAGCCGCACCATCGGGGTCCTGCGAAACAAGCTGCTTGGCCATCGTCACAAAAATATTGCCGGGGCCAAAGATTTTATCAACCTTGGGAACCTGCGCCGTGCCATAAGCCATCGCGGCAATCGCCTGCCCGCCGCCAATCGCGAAAACATCGGAAAGACCGCACAAACGCGCAGCCGCTAACGTTGCGGCATTCACGCGTCCGTCTTTTTGCGGCGGCGCGCAAAGGACAATTTTTTGACATCCAGCGATGAGCGCCGGAACGGCCAGCATCAAAACGGTCGAAAACAGAGGTGCCGTCCCGCCCGGCACATAAAGCCCCACACGTTCAATCGCGCGCCATTGCAATTCGCACAAAACGCCGGGCATCGTTTCAAGCCGCACAGAGGCCGGACGTTCGGCCTTGTGGAAGGCTTCGATATTCGCCTTGGCTAACAGGATCGCTTCCCGTAAATCTGGCGATAAAGAGGCCACCGCCGCGTCAAGTTCAGTTTCAGAAACCTTGAACGACGCCAGCTTGATGTTATCAAACTGCTCGCTATACGCCGCAACAGCTTCGTCGCCGCGTGTTTTGACGGTGTCAAGAACAGCCCTCATTTTGGGCGCTAAGGCAGCATCGCAGCTGAGCGGCGCACGCGCTAAAAGACGTTTTTGAACGGCCGGATCGGCGCTCCACGCTATTATTTCCAACATAACAGAACCTTTTCCTTTCATAAAGACGTAAGCCCCGGACAGGCCATGATCCGCAACTTTAAATCATCATCTTTTCGATGGGCAGAACAAGGATGGCACTTGCGCCAGCTTCCTGAAGCCGCTCCATCGTTTCCCAAAAAACAGCTTCGCGGCAAACCGCATGCACGGCCACTTTGTCGCCACCGCCTTGCAAAGGGAGAATGGTCGGCGATTCCGCGCCGGGTAACAGGCCGACAATGTCGTCCAGTTGCCGACGCGGCGCATGGAGCATAATGTATTTGCTGTCTTCCGCTTGCGTTGCGCCGCGCATGCGCCGCAACAGACGTTTGATGATGTCTTCCTTTTCTGGCGAAAGAGCACCCTGTCCACGGATCAACAGCGCTTCGCTGCGGATCAGAACTTCCGCCTCATGCAAGCCGTTTGAAGCCAGCGTTGCCCCTGAGGCGACAATATCGCAAATGGCGTCCGCAATTTTCAGACGCGGCGCGACTTCGACCGAGCCTGTCATCAACAGGATTTTGGCTTCAACCCCTTCGTCCCGCAAAGCCTTTTGCAAAAGCGCCGGATAAGATGTGGCGATGGTCTGTCCTTGCAAATTAGCCAAGGATTCATAGGCCTTTCCATCGGGCACAGCGATTGACAAACGGCAAAAGGAAAAGCCGAGACGTTCTAAAATCTGTGCGGCGAAGGTTTCGCCCGCCGCTTTTTCTTCGGCAAAAACATTCTCGCCCACGATGCCAAGATCGCAGATGCCCGAGCTCACAAAACCCGGAATATCGTCATCGCGGATCATCATCAGATCAATCGGCATTTCTTTAGCGCGGCAGAAAAGCTGATCCTTGCTGCGGTCGATATGAAGACCGCATTTCCGCAAAAGGGCCATGCTGTCTTCGGCCATGCGGCCTGATTTTTGAAGGGCAATACGAATGCGTTCGGCAGTCATCGGAGCGATTCCTTTCGTCTACTGTACTATCATGATAGTACAGTAGTTTCCTATGACTTGGCAACCCTTTCAAAGAACAGCCTTTAACAACTTATATCCGATTGAATTATATACATAAATCAACCTGCCGCCGGATAAGCTTTTGAAAAAGAGCTTGCTTTTTCTGTCACCTTCTCCGCAAAATGGGGCGTAAGATTCAAAAAAAACGGGGCCAGCGGTATGATGGAAAAACAAACAACAGCGCCAGAAGACCATGAGGCGCTTTGTGATGCCTTTCTCCATTTAAAATCGCGCGAAGAATGCCACCGTTTCTTGCTCGACCTGTGCACGCCCGCCGAAATCAAAGCCTTTGAAGAACGCTGGAAAATCGCTCGCATTCTGGATAAAGGCGAAACGTCCTATCGCGAAATTCACGCTGCTACGGGCGTCAGCCTCACCACCATTGGCCGCGTGGCGCGCTTTTTAATGCAGGAACCGCATCAAGGCTATACGCTTGTGCTCAAGCGTTTTAAGCGCAAGAAATAGGCCTTCATTGCTTGCCTTTTTCGTGCGGTTGGCTCAAACTTCCTTTTCGCTGAAAGGAACGTTGCCTCATGAAAAAATTCCTCGAACTCAAAGAAAACGAAGTCCTCGCCCTCGCCATTTCGAGCGAAGAAGAAGACGCGCGGATCTATCAAAGCTTTGCCAACAAGCTGCGTGAGGAATATCCATCGACCGCCGACATGTTCGATCAGATGGCCGAAGAAGAACACGGGCACCGCAACCGCCTCCTTGAGCTTTTTAAATCGAAATTCGGCGACCGCCTGCCCTACATTACGCGTCAGGATGTCAGCGGCTTTTTGAAGCGCCGCCCTATCTGGCTTATGGAAGAACTGCGAATCGACGCCGTGCGGCAGCAAGCTTCTGTGATGGAGCTGGAAAGCGCGAACTTTTACGCGCGCGCCGCCGAGCATGCGCAGGACGTAGAAGTCCGCACGTTGCTGGGCGATTTAGCGCTGGAGGAAAACGGCCACGTTGCCAAAGCAGGTGCCATTGAAAAGAAAACGCTGACAAAAGACGCCAAAGACGACGAGGATTCCCGCGCGCGGCGTTTATTCCTTTTACAAATTGTGCAGCCGGGCTTGGCGGGGTTGATCGACGGGTCCGTCTCGACCATGGCACCGATTTTTGCGGCCGCCTTTGCGACACAAAAAAGCTGGGATGCGTTTCTGGTCGGCATGGCGGCCTCCATCGGCGCGGGCATCTCCATGGGCATCACCGAAGCTATGTCGGACGATGGCGCCCTGACGGGACGCGGACGGCCATGGGTGCGCGGCACGGCCTGCGGCCTTATGACGACAGCGGGCGGCCTTGGCCACACGCTGCCTTATTTAATCACCGATTTTTGGACAGCAACCACGATCGCCGCGCTCCTCGTAACAGTCGAACTTTGGGCTATTTGCTGGATCCGGTGGAAATATATGGAAACGCCGTTCCATTCGGCCCTTGTCCAAGTTGTCATTGGCGGCGCGCTTGTCCTTTTGACGGGCATCCTGATTGGCAGCGCTTAATCAGATACTTAGCCCCTATAGATAGGTTTTTTTATCGTCAATTAAGCTCGCCTTAACCGCGATTTGCTATGCTGCCCTTGTATTTAAATGAATAGATAAGGGCTTTTATTATGCCTCGGCGGGATCACAATCGGCCGCACATGTATGGGGAGTTAGAGCGAGAAACCCCGCATGAGCCTGCGCCCGCAAACAGCAGCCCCGCCCCGGAACCGACGCTAGACGAACGTCTTGCCCAAGCCGAAGCGCAAGCCGCGCAGCATCAGGAAAGCGTCGCAAAAGACGCCGCTGAACGGGACGCCGCCACGCCCAAGCCGCTGGCACCAACAGCCGCCGATGATGCTAAATCTGCCGGACTTTCGGCGGGAAACCTCGCTTGGAACGCTTTTGAGAAAGTGCCCGTCCTTGGTGGTTTTGGCCGTTTAGCAAAAAATGTCGGGGGCTTGGTGTACGACACGGCATCGGGCCGTGGCGGCGAAGGCCTCAAGAAATTCGCGGCCAAGCTTCCGGGCGACGCAGCCTCGCTGGTTGGAGGCGGTCTTGCTGGCGATGCCACCGATTTTGCCACCCAAAAAATAGGCGAAAAAGCAGGTGTTTCGAAAAACGTTCTACCTCAATCGGACATTGGGAATCTGGCCGATATTGCCCAAAGGCAGATGGGGCCTTCGGTCGATGAACCCGCACCTACGGTGCCCACACCTGAGGCAACAACAGAGGCTACGCCAGAGACGACGCCTCAGCAGCAACCGATGAAGACAGCGCAGGCCGAACAAGCCACACCTGCCGAGCCGGACATTGAACCGGAGATGATGCCACATCGCCCGAGCGGCCCTTCCTTTGGCAACGATCAGCTGACGCAGCATCTCTAATTTTAGTCGATTTCGGCGTCTTCTTCTGCCGCTGGCGTGACAAGGACTTTGTCCACGCGGCGGCCATCCATATCGACGACCTCAAAGCGCGCTTCGTCCCAATCGAAAACGTCGCCCGAAGTCGGCAAACGCCCCAAACGGTCGATCATAAAGCCCGCCAACGTATGGAAATCTTCGCCATCGCGCATGTTCTTAATGCCGATCAGATGCTCAACCTCGTCAATCGGCGTCATGCCGTCGATCAGCCAGCTTCCATCCTCGCGGCGAACGGGCGCTTCGTCATGATCCTGCCCGGCTTCGGGCAAATCACCAACAATCGATTCCACAATATCCGTAATCGTCACGAGCCCTTCGACCGAGCCATATTCGTCGATCACGATGGCCAAAGGCTGCTCTGATTGTTTGAATTGATCGAGCAAGCGCAAAACCGACGCCGTATCCGGCACGACAAAGGCCGGGCGCATCAGCGTCTCGATATTGACAAGCTCACCGCGCATGGTCGCATTCAGCAAATCGCGCGCATAAATGACGCCCAAAACTTCCTCAAGATCGCCTCGCCCGACGGGAAAACGGCTATAGCCACTTCCACGGATGATCTGGGCGTTTTCTTCCGCTTCATCGTCAAGCGAAAGCCAGATCATATCCATACGCGGCGTCATGATTGTACGCACGTTGCGATCGGCTAGCATCATCACGCCTTCGATCATGGATTTTTCGGCCGGTTTAAAAACGCCGTTTTCCGTGCCTTCGGCAATCATGTCTTTGACTTCTTCTTCGGTCACAGGCGTCCCCGCCACGCGGTCAAGCCGGAGAACATGCAAAAGCATGTCCGTCGAAAGGCGTAAAACCCAAACGACTGGCGCAACGATCCACGCAAAAACGCGCATCACGCCCGCGACTCGGACGGCCAGATCCTCGGCATACGTCATGCCGATGCGCTTGGGCACAAGCTCACCCAAAACAAGGCTGAGATAGGTGACGCCGATCACGGTCAAAGCCAGCCCCATCGGCGGGCCATAGGGCGCAATCCACTCATATTGGTTAAGATAGTGCCCCAACGGGTCGCCCAAAGTCGCGCCAGAGAAAGCGCCAATCATGACGCTCACCAGCGTCACGCCCGTCTGGACGATGGAAAGAAAGGCGCTGGGGTCCTCGGAAAGTTCCAAAACCTGCCGCGCGCCTCGGTTTTTGTCCTCTTCGGCCATTTGACGCAGCCGGCCACGGCGCGACGATACGATAGCGAACTCGGCCATCGCAAAAAAGCCATTGATCAGGAGCAGTAAAAAGATGACGCCAATGTCGGTAAGCATTTTTTCTTGTATAAAGTCTGAGATGGCATTGTCTGAGCGCCAACTTTGCTCCACAATGTACCGACTTCGGAGAGGAAGAGCAATATCGTGTCCAACGCTGCCAAAAAACACTTTTTTGATCTTTTGGCCCTGGTTCAGTCCGGGCGCCTAGCGGAAGCGACCGTTGCCCTGCGCAAAGCGCTGACCTCGGCCCCCGAAGACCCCAATTTGCTCCATTTGGCCGCCCAGCTGGCCGAACGCCAGAATGACCGTCCCGCCGCTATTGCCTTTTATCGCAGAGCCTTAACGGTTTATCCCGGCTGGCTTGAGGCGACCTATAACCTCGCCCGCATGCTTTGCCTCAGCGGCGATGACGAACAGCGCCGCGAAGGCCTTTCCCTTTTTACCGACCTAACAACGACCTATCCGGCCCGCGCCGACCTGTGGGAAGCTTTGGCCCGGATGGAGCAGCAATTCGGCCTTTTGCCCTCTTCGGCCACGCATTGGCGTCAAGCGCTGGCGCTACGGCCCGATAATCCCGAAGGCCGGGGCCAGTACCTTTTCTGCTGCCGCGCCGCCTGCGACTGGAGCGAAAAGCCTGAACCCGATCCATCGCTACCACCAGCGATTACAACCGTCCTCTTCGACGATCCCGAACTTCAAAAACAGGCGGCACAGCTTTATTGCGCGCGGCGCTTTTACACGATCAAGCCGCTGCCCCGCCTCACGCCCCGCCCGCATGAACGTATCCGCGTCGGCTATTTGTCCTCAGACTTTCACGCGCATGCCACGGCTTTTTTGACGGCTGAGCTTTTCTCGCTCCACGACCGATCGCGGTTTGAAGTTTTCGTCTATAGCTACGGCGTTAATGACGGCTCGCCCATACGCCAGCGCATTAAGGATGAGGCCGAACATTTCACCGAGCTGAACGTCCTGACGGCGGAGCAATGCGCCGCCTGTATTCGCGCCGACGAAATCGATATTTTGATCGATATGAAGGGCCACACGACCGGCGGCAGGCTGGACATCCTCGCCCATCGCCCCGCGCCGGTGCAAGCGCATTGGCTTGGCTTTCCCGGCACAACGGGCGCGCCGTTTATTGATTATTTCTTTGCCGACGCCACGACTGTTCCCTTGGGACGCGAAGATCAATTTGTTGAGAAAATCGTGCGATTGCCCTTTTCGTATCAAATCAACGACCGGAAACGGCAAAGCGGCCCTGCCCTTCCCAAAAGCGCCTATGGCCTGCCGGCGGACGCTCTCGTTTTGGCGAGCTTCAATCAAAGCTATAAAATCACGCCGGAAATTTTTGGCCTTTGGTGCGACATTCTACGCGACATGCCAAACGCGGTTTTGTGGCTTTTGGAATCGAATGCCTATGCGTCCGAAGCTTTGCGCCGCGAAGCGCAAACGCGCGGCATCGACCCAGCGCGTCTTTTCTTTGCCAAACCCGCGCCGATTGAAGAACATTTGGCGCGATACAATGTCGTTGATCTCGCGCTCGATACGTTCCCCGTCGGCGGCCACACGACGACCAGCGATGCGTTATGGTGCGGCGTGCCCGTTGTCACGATGGAAGGCCAAAGTTTTATCAGCCGCGTGGCGGCCAGCCTTTTGCGCGCGGTCGATCTGCCTCTTTTGATCACGACCGCGCCGGACGAATACCGTCAACGCATCTTGGACTTTGCGCACAACAAAGGCGCGCGCGATTCCATTGCGCGGCATTTGCGCGAAAAACGCTTGGATTTACCTTTGTTCGACACGCCGCGCTTTGTGCGCGCTTGGGAGGAAGCCTTATGCAAGTGCCTCACTTCCTCGTCATTCTAACTGGCGCGGGTATTTCCGCCGAATCCGGCGTGCCTGTTTTTCGCGGGCCCGACGGCCTTTGGAATGGGCGACGCGTGGAAGACGTTGCAACGCATGAAGCGTGGGAACGCGACCCCGAAGGCGTCAACGGCTTTTTCAACGAGCTGCGCCGCTTTATCGAACCGATCAAACCTAACCCGGCGCATGAAGCTTTGGTCGAGCTTGAAAAAGCTTTTGGCCCGAACTTCCTTCTCGTGACGCAAAATGTCGATCCACTTCACGACCGCGCGGGCAGCAAGCGCCTTTTTCACATGCACGGCGAGCTGCAAAGCATTTTGTGCGAGAATTGCGGCAAACGCACAGCTTTTTTCGAAGACGCAACTAAGAAAACGCCCTGCCCCGCGTGCGGACGTCCAGGCTTTTTGCGTCCTGACATTGTCCTGTTCAACGAAATGCCTTATCACATGGATGCGATTGACGAGGCGCTGACGCATTGCGATACCTTTATCGCCGTCGGCACGTCGGGTTTTGTCTATCCGGCGGCAGGTTTCGTCGATCTCGCGCTCCATGCGGGCGCGCGTACCATTGAAGTGAATCTTTCGGAGACTGAGCGTTCGCCCGCTTTTCACGAAAAGCGAACAGGCCCAGCCGGAACGACGTTGCCCGCACTTGTCCGCGAGCTTATTGCGGCGCGTGCCGCGTAGTAAGGGAGCTTTTTTTATGCATTTAACAGCCACCGATTTTATTAAAAATGAATGCCTTCGCTTTCAAGCAACGCTGGAAGAATTAGCTGTGCTTTGCCTGCAGCGCGATCCCAATCCACCCCTGACGGAAACGCAGCAGCTTCAATTAGCCTTCGATCAGATTTATTTCCACCCGCCGGTTTCCTTTGCGACGGCAAAGCAATCGATTGAACAGGGCGTTGAAGCCCCCGTCCTCAAAGACAAGCGTCTCAAAGACCTTTTGGCCGCGTGGGAAAAACGGGACCAAATCGTTTTCGTGCTTCCGCCAATGCCACTTCATTTTAAAGATGCGCATGAACCCAAAGACAGCTTTCTTAGCTTCTTCTACAAAGGGATCCGCTCGCTCCAACTTCCGAACGCGTACCTTACGCAATACATGATCTGCGACGTGTCACAGAAGGTTCAGAACGGCTCGCTGGATATGAAAGAATATGAGCGCATCATGAGCAGCCAAATGGTTCTACCCGCCATGGCGCTGCGGCTGGAGAAGCTCCGCATGCGGCAGCAATTGCTCACGCTCCAGCTTTGCGGCGAAAACCCTCATTTCTTCACGCCGATGGCGCCGCTTTGGCAAAGAGCGCGGTTTCGTTGCACGCAGTTCTTTAAAAAAGAAGAGCCCGCATCGCGCACAAACGCCGCGCACAAACGCGAAACGCCGCAGGCACGCCCCGAAGCGCCAACCCCATAAGAACGGCCAAAACCAAGGTTTTAGGCCAAAAAGGAGGCAACAGCCCCCACCAAAGGCCGAAAGGCAAGTTTTTGCTTGATTCAAAAGGCAAAGACTTGTTTATTTCCCCCCCTCAACCCAAGACTGAAACCCTGATGGAGAGGTGGCAGAGCGGTTGAATGCGACGGTCTCGAAAACCGTTGTGCGCGCAAGCGTACCGGGGGTTCGAATCCCCCCCTCTCCGCCATTACCTACTACAACTTGTTCTAGGGAGCGCGAACACGCAAAAACCAACTCCGAGGAACAGAAATCATAGAAAATTTGTAGAACAACGATCAACAGATTGATTTAGCTTGGATTATGCAAATCAATCTATGTGCTGGATAGCGAAATTTTTCAGCTAATACAACGTTTGATCGCAGCACATAGAGAGCGCCCACATCACTTCCTTTTTGCCAAATTCCGATTTTCAGAGCATATTTTTCTAAGAAGGGCCTGCACATTTCTCAGCGGCCATGTGCAGAATCGGGGGATCATCTATTAGGATGAAATAAAATATGTATTTTTACATAGATGAAAGTGGCCATACAGGTCCAAATCTGTTTGATGAAGCACAACCTGTACTGTACTACGGGATCATCAGCTCAGAACACGATTTGGATGTTTCAACCTTAAGCATTCTCAAACGAGCCAAACAAAAACTTGGAGTCTCAGAGCTTCATGCCACAGATTTAGGCATAGGTAAGCTCGCCGTAATTGCAGACGAATTAATGCAGATTCAACTGCAAAACGATGTTCGTTTCGATATAAACTTCGTCGAAAAAGACGATCACGCTCTTATTTGTTTTTTTGATCAGGTCTTCGACCAAGGCCTAAACCCCGCAGTGACTTGGACAGGATATTGGACCCCATTAAGATATATATTGTTAATGAAAGTGGCATATTTATTTGATCTGGAAACCTTAAAGAAGGCATGGAAAGCTCGTATTGAACTCAATAATGCGAAAGCTAATCAATTATTGATAGAAGTCTGCACAACTATCCGGGCAAGAATCGAAAACCTGCCAGATAAGCGCTCAAGAGAGCTAATATACGATGCATTAACATGGGCAATGCAGAACCCGGGGGAACTTCATTATAACTGCTATTCTCGGGATGATCTGCTGAGCGTAACTCCAAACCTAATAGGCTTTCAAACAGTTATGTTTGGCATTGCCCGCAGAATTGCCGCCCCTAATGGGGCAAGCAAGATTATTGTTGATGAACAATCGCAGTTTAACAAAGCCCAAAAAACACTTGCCGAGTTTTATGCGAGCGCTAGGTCTGTGCCGTGGGTTACGGGGCCGGGGCTTCCAAAAATGGATTTACAAAACATTCCGAATATACCAATAACTTTTCGGTCAGGAAAATATAGCGCCGGGTTAGAACTAGTGGATATATATTTATGGGTATTTAAGCGCTGGATAGAAAAAAAGCCACTCCCAGAAGCACTTCTTCCCCTTATTGTCTCTCAATTAGAAATAGGGACTATAGACGGTGTATCACTCTCCTCCATCACAGAAAGGTGGGGCAAATGGTTTGATGAGTTGCCAGAAGAACCTACAGCGGAACAAAGAAGGATAGCTGAAGAAATGATGGCTCAGGAAGAGGCGCGTAGATGGAAAGCCCCACCTGATACTTCAAAATAAAACCGATCTTGACAGCAAGCTTTTAACAGAAAACCCCGCCGCAGCGCTCTGCGCACCCACCGGAACGCACGTGAGGACTGAGAAAATTTGTGTGGGGAGTATCAACCGACCGCCATAAAAAAGGCCCCCGCTTGGGGGCTTTTTTTATGGCGGAAGGCGGAGCGCTGAAGAACTCCCACGGGTTCGACAAAACGCGTTAGCGTTTTGGACGCAACGTGCGAAGCACGGGCGCCCGAAGGGGCAAAAACGTGAGGGACGAACGTTTTTGATCACAAAGAGCTTAGCGAAGACGAGCCGTAAGGCGAAGACTGAGCTTAGCGTTTGCCGCGCAGCAAGCACCGCAGGTGCGTAGCGAGCACATCCCCCAACAAAAAATATGAAGGCGCGGTGAGCCGCAACGCGGCGAGCCAATCCCCCCAGAAAATTCTGAAAACCAAGGCCTTTTCCACCAATCTCCTCGCTCAAAATAAAAAACGCCCGCCTAATCAATTTTTAACCTGTGAAGCGTAGGGTCTTAGATCATCAGCCCTCCCACGGCCCGATGCGTTGCTCGGAGAACTCTCTTGGACCTCAGCAAATACACTTTTCTGGTCGTTGATGACCACACTTTCGCACGTAGAGCCGTCACGTCTGAGCTGGCGAAGCTTGGCGCAACGACATGCGACGAAGCGGCCAACGGCGTCGAAGGCCTTGAAAAAATCAAAAAGAAAGCCGACGAAGGCCGCGCCTATGACATCGTGTTCCTCGATTGGGCCATGCCAGAGATGAGCGGTTTTGACGTCCTTGTCACCTGCCGCAAAGATCCGCGGCTTAAGGACATGGCGATCGTCATGGTCTCCGCCGAATCCGAAGATTCCAACATTCTCAAAGCCATTGCGGAAGGCGCGACCGCCTATATTCCCAAGCCGTTCCGGCCTGAGCTTCTTGTGCACAAGCTGAATGACATTCTGGGCTGGAAAGCTGGCCTGCCGGAGTTGGATGGCGATGGCTGAACCTAAATTTCTGGTTTTAGACGACCATATTGCGTCGTCCGTTCAAAAAGCTGTCGATCAAACATTTTCCGCCGCCTTTCAAATTCCGACGAAAATGGATGTTTGGCACGTTGGCCGCAACGTACCGCTGGTGTTCGATTCTTTGCATGCCGCACAGATCGTTCTTACGCAGCAAAGCATTGCGTTCGGTTTTTTTATCGCGGCCTTCAACCATTCGCTCCTCACCAAGGTTCTGAACCTTGAAACGGTGCAAGAGCAAGACGTTGCCGCACTTGAAGACGCCGCAGGCGAAATAACGAACATGCTTTATGGCCTGTTCAAAGCCTCCGTCAACGGCGAAGGCTATGGCCTCGCCATGGGATTGCCGAAAACGCTTGCCGAAAAAGAGCGGGGTGAAAACGCTTTTGCGCAATGGGAAAAACTATGCCTTCCCTTCTCCGCCGATGGGCAAAAATGCTGGGTCGCCATCGTGCAGAACCATTAGGCTTTATGGGATTTGACCCTAGCCGCGTTTGAAGGAGAAAATCATGTCCGAAGAAGAAAACAAAACGCCCGAAACGCAAGGAACAGCGCCCGCGCATAAACCGCCGCTGTGCGAGCGGTATCCGGGCTGCATCTTCTTTAACGACAAAATGGCCAACATGCCCGACACGGCTGAGGCAACGAAAGATCAATTCTGTCGCGGCAATTTTCCGACCTGCGCACGCTATATCCTCCAATCCATCTGGAAGATCAAAGCGCCGGAAGACATGTTTCCCTATCAGCTGGCGCGGGCGCAGGCTATTTTGGATGCGACCGTCACAGACCAAAAAGCCATCACGCCAAGTTCTGAAGAACTCGCCGCCGCAAACCGCACGATCAAGCTTTTGGTCAACGCGCTGGGCCACGGCTTTATGATGTTCGACAAGGAAGGACTTTGTCAGCCGATCCTTTCCAAGGCTTGTGCGACTCTTCTTGAAATCCAACCCGTCGGCAAACATATCGCTGAAGTTTTGCATCTGGATGCCAAGCAGACCGAAACGATGGCAACGGCGCTTAAGCTCGTTTTCAATCAAACGCACGCGATGTCGTTCGATGAAATCATGCGTTTTGCGCCAAAGATCTACAAACATTCCTCTGGCTCAATCATTCGGCTGGTCTATAAGCCGGATCGGTTCCCTTCGGGCGCTTTGAACCGCATCATCGTCATCGCGACCGATATTACCGAGCAAGTTCACGAACAGGAATCCGCCGAAGAACGCAAAGCGCTTTTCGAATCCCTTGAGCACATTTTCCATGATCGCGCCTTTTTCGGTTCCTATGTGCGCCGCATGAACGAAACGCTGGCCGCCCTTGAAGGCAAAGGCCAGCCTATGACGCGCGACGCCCTCCGGCGCGAGGTTCATACGCTCAAAGGCGACGCCGGAATCTTTAAGCTCTCAAAACTGGCCACAAAACTTCATGAGCTTGAAACGGCCATGGATCTGTGCGCTTCCGCTGCGCAAAATACGTTGCCCTCACCCAGCGATCCTTGCTTTGCACCGATTGCTGAAAAACGCGGTGAAATTGCCCGCGAAATTGCTGAAGTTTCAAACTATCTCAAAGAACTCCTCGGCATCGACATTACGAAAATCGAAGGCGAGCGCAGCTTTGACAAAAAAATCCTCTACGCCTTTGCCGAAACGCTCGCACAAAAAGGCCAGATGGAATTGCGGCAAGAGTATCTCCGCACGGTTTGCGCCGAATCCTTGCGCGCCTATCTCAAACGCTTCGATACGGTGCTGAGCGACCTTGCGATGCGTTTCAACAAACAAATCAAACCCATCGTTTTTGAGAACGAGGATATTCCCGTTATCCTCGATCTGTATCGCGGCCTTTTGGATTCATTCGTCCACCTTTTCCGCAATACCATCGATCATGGCATTGAAACGCCGGATAAACGGCAGGAAGAAGGAAAAGACGAGGCCGCTGAAGTCCGCCTCCGCATGCGCCTTTACGAACAAGCGCCGGGGCAGACGATGCTTCATCTTGAAATTGAGGACGATGGCGCTGGCGTTATCATCGAAAAGCTGCGTCAAAAACTGTGGAAGAAGCTCCCCAACGAAAAATGGGACATGCGCACGGATCAAGAAATCCTCGACGCCCTTTTGACGCAAAACATAAGCTCACGCGACACGATCAGCCTTTATTCAGGCCGTGGCGTCGGCATGGGTGCGGTTTACGCACAGGTCAAAGAGCGCGGCGGCGATATGAAGCTTTCGACAAAACCGCATCAGGGCACGCTTATCACGATTGACGTGCCCTATATTCTCGACACGCCGAAAACCTAGGGCAGGACTTATATTTTAAATAAAAAAGGCGACCCTTTTGAGGCCGCCTTTTTTGTTGTCTTTGCCAATTGCTATTTCTTTGCCGCTTTCAGCGCGTCTTCCTGCGAGATAATTTGATCCCGCAGCTTTTCCGTATCGCGCAAAAGATCCATCGCGTTATAGCTGCGCGACAAAAGCGTTTTACGGAAAAACTCCACGCGGTCCTCAAGATCTTTCAGTTTGCGCAAAGCCGCTTTCTTTGGCGAAGTTGGGATCTGCGTGAACTCGGAGCCCAAGCTGTTAAGTGCGCGATCATCCAGCGTTCGTTGATCCGGCGTCGCGGCAGGCGCAGGCGCGGCAACGGCGGGGGCTTGCATCACAACCGTCGTCGCTGGTTGCTGCACAACAACTGTTTCACCACCGCCACTCTTTCTCACCCACGGCGTCGGGCATTCCGCCACGTACGGATAATAAGCGCCTACGCTTGGGCAATACCAATAAACCGTCGCCCCAGCTGGCGCGCCCTCAACGACCACCGTCGGCGGCGTATAGGGATCGGGATAAGGATAGACTGGCGCATTATAAAAATACCAGCCGTCACCCACAATCCACCACCACCCCATGCGGCCATCATGTGGGCCATGTATCCAACGACCGCCATGCCAATAATCGAAATCGTGCTCATGGAAATGAGAAATATCGCCATGCCAATGATGCATAGATTCTGGCCCCGGACCAAATCCGGGCTCTGGACCTTCGCGCCAAGAGCGCGCTGAGGCCGGTTGCGCAACCGCACCCACAAAGCACAGCGCTAGGAACGATAACAAAATTTTTGAGCGCATCAATTTTCTCCCCGCTAAGCCAAACAAGGCTTTTTCGTTCTGCTTTGCGTGAGGCTCTTTGTAGGAAGAGAAATCACGAGCAGCGAAACTCTTTGATCTTATACTGCCCTTTTCTTCATGGCAAAAGAAAGGCGGAGGTAACGCCCAAGCGCTACCTCCGCCCCACTAGCCTCAAAGGAAAAGATGGCGTCTTAGTCCGATTGAAGCTTATCACTTGCCGCCGGGGTTGACCCAGCGCCCGCCTGCCGTCCACGATGGCAACAACGGCCGCCGCGCTCCACCATGCCGCCGCCCGTACCATGACCGCAGCAGCGCTTGCCGCGACCACGGCCGCCGCAGCCGCCCCCATTGCCGCGTCCTTGCTCTATCTCCGCCGGACGCTCACAGCCGCCCTGGCCGCGCCCATTGGGCCCTGTTCCCAAAGGCCCCGTATGATCTTTGTTTGGCATGTTAGATTCCCTTCTCTTGTTGTGTTTCTTTTGGTTCGCTTTCAATTTTGAGTGCCGCACCTGCCGCCAAAGCCTCTGCGACAAGGCGACGCGCCTCGCCCAAAATGCGCGAAAAAGTTGGACGGGATATGTTCAAACGCGCGGCAGCTTCCTCCTGATCGAGGCCCTGCGCATCGGCCAGAACAAGCGCTTCAAGATGCTCATCCCTGAGCGTAACAATTTCCAATTGGCGCATGGGAACGCCTTGCGGCTTATAAAAGCGCGCGACAGGATCGAGGCTAAGCCTTCGGCATTTACGTGGTCTGACCAAATTCCCCCTCCGCTGTTATGAACACTCGTTCACAATGATGGGGGCAAAAGCGCCTAAATGTCAAGGCTATTTATGAACGGGCGTTCATAACAGCTTTCTTAATCCGGCAAGGCATGCGCCTTAAGACCGCCCACGACAAAAGACGTTATAGAACGCAATAACTTATCCGGGTCTGGCTCTAAGTTCTCCAACCCTACCGTAGGCACGAAGGCATTTGACATAATGTGATAACCGACCAGCAAACTCGTAATCAGCATCATGTCCAGATGCGGATAAGCTGTTTGCGTGAAGGCTTGGATTAAATCGACCTGTTTGTGATACGGCCCTTCGAAAATTTTGTTCATGAGCGCATTTTTACGAACAGCATTTTTGTCGCAACTCTCGCGGATAAAAAGACGGGAAAAAAGATCATTCGTGTTGAGCGCATTCACAAGCACGTCAATATAGTCGCTAAATTTCTGTTCAATAGGTTTATCGCTCTCCAAAAGCGTCATAAGCGGCTTAAGGCCCTCTGCAAAAACGCTGACAAGCGTATCTTGGATCAGTTTTTCTTTGCTTGGAAAATAATAGTAAAGATCCGCAACGGTCACGCCGACTTTTGTCGCAATGGCACGCATGGATACTTCGACATAGCCTTTGTCCGCAAAGAGCTGCGCCGCACAACAAAGTATCTTTTGCCGCCTGTCCTGCTTTTTCTTCATACAGAATGCCATAGGTTTTGTTCTTGGAATATTCCGGGATAAACCCCTTATAACTTTTTGACAATTTTAGTTTGGCAACTTCGCAACAGGCCATAGCGTCAAGCCACAAATTCGGTACCGGATCTGTTTTTCTTAGAATCAATCCATTCGAAAACAGAAAAAGCCCGCTGCCGAAAAAACGACAGCGGGCTTTATTTCTTTAACCTTCCTTTTAGGCGTTTGTAATCGCCGTCAGGAACTTTTCAACTTCGGTACGAAGGCGCGTTGCTTCTTCCGAAAGCTGGTTGGCTGCCGTCAAAACCATCTCAGAGGCCGCCCCCGTTTGTTCCGCCGCTTGCGCGACACCGGTGATGTTTTGTGAGATTTCGTTTGTGCCCTGCGCCGCTTGATGGACGTTGTTGGCAATCTCACCTGTCGCCGCCACCTGCTGTTGCACCGCCGCCGCAACAGCTGCCGCAACATCGCTGATCTTTCCGATGGACGTATCGACACCTTCAATTGCCGTGACCGTTTGTCCCGTCGCCAGTTGAATGCCGTTAATTTGTCCAGCGATTTCTTCGGTTGCCTTGGCTGTCTGATTGGCCAGTATTTTCACTTCGCTCGCCACAACAGCAAAACCTTTGCCCGCATCGCCAGCTCGCGCGGCTTCAATTGTTGCGTTAAGCGCCAGCAAGTTCGTCTGGCCCGCGATTTCTTGAATCAGCTTCACAACCTCGCCGATTTTTTCGGCCGCCAAAGCCAATTCATCAACCGTCTTTTTCGCCTGACGCGTTTCGCCAACCGCCTCCGAGGCCATATGCGATGCCTTTGTCACTTGCTCGCCGATTTCCTTGGTCGAGGCCGTCATTTCTTCTGTCGCCCCAGCCACAGCCTGAACGTTGGCCGTCGCTTCCTGCGTTGCCGAAGCCACCACGGTGCTTTGCTGCTGCGTTTGCTGTGCTGTCGCCGACATCGTTGCCGCATTCGCCTGTAGCTCTGTTGCCGAGGACGCCACCGTTGAGATGATGCCTTTGATCATATCTTCAAACTCACGAACCAATTTCGCGACGCGCTCGCCACGAAGGGCTTTGGCTTTCGCATCAGCCATTTGCTCTTCTTCCATTTGCCTCGCTTTTTTCAAGCTTTCGCGCAACGTAAAGAACGTTCGCGTCATGCTGCCAATTTCGTCCTTACGATCCGCCCCTTCTAAATCGACTTCCAGGTTGTTCTTAGCCAGCTCGTCCAGACCAGCTTCAACCTTTTGGATCGGCTGAGAGATCCCCGACCGCGTCATATAAGTAGCAAGGATAAAGACAAAGACGAGACCCGCAAAAATCAGCAGTAACGTCTCTGTAACCGTCGTTTCTACCAAAGCCGTGGCCGCGTCCGACATGTCCTTGCCGCGCACAATGTTCTTTTCGTTCAGATCGGTTAGCTCGCCAATAATCGCCATCAAAGTCGGGCCACATTTTTCGCCCATAAACTTCGCAGCTCTGGTATTTTCCTCGGCGTTCGTCGAGGAACCGAGGCGCAGAACTTCCGTGCAATCGCCCTCATATTCTTTGACGATTCGCGTACGAAGCTCTTCAATGCGATCGGCCAGATCAGGATCGGCTTTCTTGGCCACAGCCATCAGATCGCCGACGCGACCATATGATTTTTTGATTTCGTTGATGGCTTGGAGGTTCTCTTCCTCCGTCGTCGCTGTCGCCAAGCGATAGAGAGAACCATAAATCGTCGCTAAGCGACGGGCGGTACGCGCCAAAGCAAGGTTCGACGTATCCGGTCCTTCGATCACCGCCGTGTCCGCCGCATCGACCGCTCGCATTTTTTGCCCAGAGAACAAAGCTGCGCCCACGGTGAACACGCCAAGCAAGCCAAGCAGCAAGAGTATTTTTACCAAAATTTTAAGGTCCGCGTACCGAAACATAAAGCAATCTCCTGACGATGAAGGAATAAGAAAGCCGTGCGTAAAGAAGAGAGCGCCTCTTCCACCCGACCTACGCTAGTGTTTGTTTATTAAACGATCGTTTAAATCTCTTGCGCTGCAGAAGGAAGCAACAGTTAGATTACTTGAACAATTATAATGCGTTACAACAAAAACAGGGGGAACCCATAGGTCCCCCCTGTTCAACTTAAGGAAGCGATTATCTCAGAAAATTAGGCGTTCGTGATGGCCGTCAGGAACTTTTCAACTTCCGTACGAAGGTGCGTTGCTTCTTCCGAAAGCTGGTTGGCAGCCGTCAAAACCATCTCAGAGGCGGCCCCTGTTTGTTCGGCCGCCTGCGCGACGCCCGTGATGTTTTGTGAGATTTCGTTTGTGCCCTGCGCCGCTTGATTGACGTTATTGGCAATCTCACCCGTCGCCGCGACCTGTTCTTGTACCGCCGCCGCAACCGCCGCCGCCACGTCGCTGATCTTACCGATGGACGTATCGACACCTTCGATGGCCGTAACCGTTTGGCTTGTCGCTTGTTGAATGCCGTTAATTTGTCCAGCGATCTCATCTGTCGCTTTGGCCGTCTGATTAGCCAGCGTTTTCACTTCGCTCGCAACAACCGCAAAGCCTTTACCAGCCTCACCCGCGCGCGCGGCTTCAATCGTCGCATTGAGCGCCAGCAAGTTCGTCTGGCCCGCGATTTCCTGAATCAGCTTCACAACTTCGCCGATTTTATCAGCCGCTAAGGCCAGCTCATCGACCGTCTTTTTCGCACGGCGCGTTTCATTAACGGCATCCGCAGCCATATGCGATGCCTTTGTCACTTGCTCGCCGATTTCCTTGGTTGAGGCCGTCATTTCCTCTGTCGCCCCAGCCACAGCCTGAACGTTGGCCGTCGCTTCCTGCGTTGCCGAAGCCACGACCGTGCTTTGCTGCTGCGTTTCCTGTGCCGTCGACGACATGGTCGCGGCATTGGCTTGCAGCTCTGTTGCCGAGGACGCCACCGTTGAGATAATGCCCTTGATCATATCTTCAAACTCACGAACCAGCTTGGCCACGCGCTCACCGCGAAGGGCTTTGGCTTTCGCATCAGCCATTTGCGCTTCTTCCATTTCGCGCATTTTCCGCAGGCCCTCACGCAACGTATAGAATGTCCGCGTCATGCTGCCGATCTCGTCCTGACGATCGGCGCCTTCCAATTCGGCACTCAGGTTGTTTTTGGCCAGTTCACCCAAGCCTTGCTCAAGAAGCGCGATGGGTTTTGTGATATTACTGCGGGTCAAATAGACGGCCAGCACAAAAACAAGGACCAAACCGATAACGACAAATATAATCGTTTCCGCAATTGCCTTATCAGCCAAGGCCGTCGCCTCGTCGGACATTTGCTTGCCGCGTTTGATGTTTTCTTCGTTATAGACCGTCATATCCGCGATAATGGTTACAAGGGTCGGGCCGCATGTTTTCCCCATCGCCTTGGCTGCCTTGACGTTTTCTTCAGCATCGGTCGAAGAACCTAAACGCTTCACTTCGGCGCATTCACCCGTGTAAGCTTTTTCGATACGCGCGTGAAAAGCTTCAAGTTTATCCGCTAAATCCGGCTCCGCTTTTTTAGCTACGTTGAAAAGCTCTTGCATCCTGTCATGAGATTTTTCAATTTCACCAATAGCAAGCGCGTTTTCTTCTTCTGTTGTCGAAGTGGCCAGCTGATAGAGCGAGCCATAGATCACGGAAATGCGCCGCGCGGCACGGGCCAGGGCGAGGTTAGCAACGTCCGGTCCTTCGATCACAGCCGTATCGGCCGCATCGACCTCCTTCATTTTCTCACTTGAGTAAAAGGCAGCGCCTAAGGTGAAAACACCAAGCAGCCCTAAGAGGATCAAGATTTTTGTGAGAATTTTCAGGTCCGCATACCTAATCATCGGGATATCTCCAAGATAAAGACGGGAAAGGACGCCAGAACAGGCAAAAGAAGGGGAGGAAGGACGGCACGAAAAAAGGCACAAGCACATTTATGAGCCCTTTATTGAGACTCACAAACAACCGACAATGAATCCAAGCACAAAAGAGTAAAGATAAAAAGCCCCCATAAAGTGAGCGCAATACGTTCGTGTGAATTTCTGTGCACAATCGTATTTTTTCTTTCGGCTTAACACAAAAAAAGGGAGCCCGAAGGCTCCCCTTTTTCTTTTGTGCTTCAAAAGAACGGCTTAGGGTCGGGACCCTAGGGTCAGGACCCATTAAATTCGTAGAGTTCTGTTGCCCATGGTTTGAAAAAGAGCAGGAAATGAGCGAAGCTCGTATAAAAATACAGCAAGCGAAATTGACGAACTCTTTTTCAAACCATGAGCAACCCCCAAAAGTACCTAGGGGGGGGGGCGCGGCCCCAAAACGCCCCGACTGCCTCAAAAAGCTCGCGTGTACTTCCAGTACATACTTCGCTTTTTTCGTAGCCGGATGCGTTTTGTACCTCGCGCAGAACCTGCAAATTTAATGGGTCGGGACCCTAGTGTCCGCACCCATGTCCGCGTCCGCACGAACAAGTTTTTTGCGGACGAGTGCCGCGTTTTGGTTCCACTTGCAGCTTCGCGCTATGGATATCGCCATCAAGAGCTGGGATCGCACGGAATTTTTCGTGTGTGCTATCAAAGATATACATGCGTCCTTTTTCGTGGAGATGTTTAAACGTCAAAACTGGCGTTGGAATGCGCGGATCTTCTTTCTTAAGCTCAGCAATCACACGCCTATCGACCAAACCTTGCTCAATCGCCATGCAGGTTTGCACCTTTTGGCCGACGTCGCCATAAAGCTTGATCCCCATATCCTCGTAATGACGGAAGCCCAAAGCTTGGATCATTTTCACGGTGCGGTTATAAAGCCCCGCCCGTTCGCGGCCCATGGATTTAAAGGCCACACCATAATGTTGACCGACATAATCTTCGCCATCCAGCTCGTTGTTGAACGCGTAGATCGACTTCATCGCGCCGCAGCCGCTATGCTGCTCGATCACGAAGGTGCTGATGCCATACGCAACGCACGCCTCAAGCGTTTGACGCATCTGCGGCAAAACCTTGCCATCGCCACAAGACCCAAAGTTGCCGGGATTACGGTATGAAATGATCTTGCCCACACCGACAGCGGCCAAATATGGATCTGTCACACGCGAATCCGAACAGCTCGCACGCGCGATCATCGCCAACTCACGCATCGTTTCAAGCGAATAGCCCAGCGCGATCAGCTTGGCCATTTCATCGCGATAATGGCTTTGCGCTTGGCTCGCCTTGCGGATCGGATCATGCACAGCGGGGACAAAGCCGCGCAGCATTTGATCCAAGGCCGCTTTATAGGCGGCCTCGTCTTTGTATTCCTCGCGCGCGGGGATCATGCGGAAAAGAGCCGCCTTTTCGTCATAGGCATAGCTTTTGCCCTGACCGAACAGATCCTTGAAAATCAAAATCGGTTCTGGCGGCGCGGGCACATGATGATCCTCGGCATGCTCTTTCGCGCGATGGTCAGCCTTGGCACGAAGCGCCTTGCTGTTCCAAACGGCCTGTTCAATAGCCAAGCACGTTTCAAACTTCTCGTCGTTGGTTCCGACAAGATCGATCCCCATTTTCTCATAAACCGCAAAGCCGCCCTGCTCTGTCAGGCGGTTCTTGACGCGGTTATAAAGATTGCCACGGCTGGCCGCCATTTGCGCAAAGCCGGGGCCACGCTCTTCAATCGTTTGGCGTTCGCCATCGAGCGAGCTGTGATAAACGCGCAGCCAATGCATGGCGAGCGTATCGTTGTGCATTTCGGTTTCGACCGCCGGAACGCCATAGGCCGCCGCAAGTTCATAAAAAACCTCAGCCGATTTTAAAAGCGTGCCATCCGCCGTATCGGTCTGCGCGCCTGTGGCGCGGTGCACCAAAACTTCGCCTGCGCCATAAGCGGATTCATACGGCTGCATCGTGCGCGGATCGGAACCGCAAATGCGCGCATATTTCGGCTTTTGCAGCTCAGCCATGTTGTAGCCATGCTTCAAATATTCTTCGTATTCGCCGCCATAGGCTTTTTCAACAATAGCCGCCTGCAAAATGACGGGGTGCAATTCTTCAGAAAAATCCTTCAGAAAAGCTTGCATTTCTTGAGATTGGGCCGGTGTATCAGACATGAGAGCTCCTAATAAATGGGGTTTCAACGTACGCGCCGACATTTCCAAATGGGGCCCTTTATAGAGCTTCTTGTTTTTGGATTTGTGGCTCCTTCATCCTTGAAATCCGGGTGAAAGTAAAGAGGAGTTTTTCAGACCCAATTCAAGCTTTGTTGTTGACAAATATACTGTTTTTTCGCATCATTTGCGATTGCGCCCGAAAAACAAAGGTCCTCCCGCCATGAGCTTCACCGCCGCCCTCTTCCCCTTGCTTTTTGGCCTTGGTCTTGGCGCGCTGCTCACCTACCTCGCCTTGCGCGGGCGTCTGGCTGCGGAAGCTCAGCTGACGAACACGTTCAAAGCTTTGGCCGCCGACACGCTTCACCAAAACAGCGCAGCCTTTCTGCAATTGGCCGAAGGCCGTCTTTCGGAAAAAGAGCAAGCCGCCAATGCGACGCTCGACAAAAAATCGACAGCCATCGACACGCTACTCAAGCCGATGCAGGAAACGCTCAGTAAAATGGATGAGCAAATCCGCGCGCTTGAGCTTAAACGCGAAGGCGCTTACCGCGAGCTCAATGAAACCGTTCTGGCTTCACGCGCGACGCAACAACAATTGCGCAACGAGACGGGCCTTCTTTTGCAAGCTTTGCGCGCGCCCACCGCACGGGGCCGCTGGGGCGAATTGCAATTACAACGCATTCTTGAAATGACCGGTATGTCCGAGCATGCCAAGGATTTCAAAACGCAAGTCACCATCGCTGGCGAAGACGATAAAATCCGCCCCGACGTGATTGTTTATATGCCGGGGCATCATTGCCTGATCGTGGACAGCAAAGTGCCGCTCGATGCCTATCTCGATTGGGTGCAAAGCAACGACGAAAGCCTGCGCGACGAAGCGCTTAAACAGCATGCGCGGCGGCTTAAGGACCACATCAAAACGCTTAGTGCAAAGGCGTACTGGGAAAAGGTCGAAGGTGCCTTCGACTTTGTCGTTCTGTTCCTGCCGGGAGAAAATTTTCTATCCGCCGCGCTCGACGGCGACCCGTCCTTGATGGAATATTGCGCACAAAATCATGTTGTGATCGCAACGCCGATGACGCTGATTGCCATCCTGCGTTCGGGGGCCTATGGCTGGCGACAAGAATCCCTTCAGGATAATGTACGCGCGGTCGCCGATTTGGGCCGCAAGCTTTACGGCTCACTCAGTTCCTTTACGGGACATATGGAAACAGTTGGCCGCCGCCTTGGCAGCACGGTTGAAGCCTATAATGGTGCTGTCGGCTCGCTTGAGCGCAACGTGCTCAGCAAGGCGCGGAAACTGGCCGAATGCGGCCTCGGCCCCGGCCCGGAGGACGGCGAGCTGGAAAGCCCCGCCTTTATTGAGCGTGCGCCGCGCCTCCCCACCGGAGCCTCGACCGAAGACGACGCGAAGCTGATTGCCCTGAATCCCAAGAAAAATTAAACATTCCGTTTCAGGTGCTTTCGTTTTATTTTCTTACTGGTTTTTGAAAAAGGAACAAAGGGCAAGCTATGTCAAAGTTAAAGATCCTCACAATTCCCGATCCCGTCCTGCGACAAAAAGCGCAGCCCATCGCCACCGTCGATGCCGAAATTGTCAAGCTCATGGACGATATGCTTGAGACCATGTACGAAGATGGCATTGGCCTTGCCGCCAATCAGGTAGGCATCCTCAAGCGCGTTCTTGTGATCGACCTTTCGGACTCACGCAACGGCACAGAAGCGCTTTGCATGGCGAACCCGGAAATCGTTTGGCAGTCAGAGGAAACGTTTACTTATAACGAAGGCTGCTTGTCCGTGCGCCCAACGCCGGACGATGATTCCAAGGATCTGTTTGCCAAGGTCACGCGGCCCAAAAGCATCCGCGTTGCGTACCTCGACCGGCACAACGTGCGACAGGAGATTGAGGCGTCCGACCTTTTGAGCACCTGCATCCAGCATGAGATGGATCATTTGGACGGCGTTCTGTTCATCGACCATGTTTCAGCGCTTAAACGCAACATGATCGTGCGCAAAATCGAAAAGCTGCGCCGCCAGCAAGCTGACGGAAAGGCTCTCTAATTTATGAGTTCGCTTCGCCTTGTTTTCATGGGAACGCCCGACTTCGCCGTTCCGGCCATGCGCGCTTTGGCCAACGCAGGCCACACCATCGCCGCCGTTTATTGCCAACCGCCCAAGCCCGCCGGGCGCGGCCACCATTTGCAAAAAACGCCGGTGCACCTTGCCGCTGAGGAAAGTGGCTTCGCCATTCGTACGCCCAAAAGCTTGCGCGGCGAAGAAGAACAGCAAAAGCTCGCGGCCACCGCCCCCGATGCGATTGTCGTCGCGGCCTATGGTTTGATTTTACCGCAGGCTGTTTTAGATATCCCGCGGCTTGGTTGCTTTAATATCCACGGCTCACTTTTGCCGCGCTGGCGCGGCGCGGCCCCGATCCATCGCGCCTTGCTTGCGGGCGACGCCGAAACGGGCATTACCATCATGCAAATGGATGCCGGGCTCGACACGGGCGCGATGCTCCTCAAAGGCTCCGTACCCATCACGCCGCAAAGCACGGCGCAATCGCTGCATGACACTCTGGCTACGCTGGGCGCAACACTCATCGTCAAGGCGATGGATTCGGCCGCACGAGGCGAACTGCGCCCCGAAGCGCAGCCCGAAGAAGGTTCGTGCTATGCCGCCAAACTAACGAAAGAAGAAGGCGCGCTCGATTGGACGCGCCCCGCCGCCGCGCTTGACCTTCAAATACGCGCGCTGACCCCATGGCCCGGCACGTTCTTCAAAATCGGCGAAGAAACGATCAAAGTCCACGCCGCCACGCTTGTCGCTGCTTCTGGCAAGCCCGGCACGATCCTCGATGACAAGATGACCATCGCCTGCGGCGAGCACGCTTTGCGCCTGACGCTTGTGCAACGCGCGGGCAAAAAACCGACCGATGGCGTTTCGTTCTTCAACGGACTACGTCTTCCCGTGGGGCACGTTTTTTCATGACGCGCTGGAAGCTCACAATTGAATTCGATGGTCGCGATTTTTGCGGCTGGCAACGGCAAGATCAAGATCTCACCGTCCAACAAGCCATCGAAGACGCCATTGAACGTTTCAGCGGCGAGCAAGTCCGCCTGTTTGTCGCGGGCCGAACGGATGCTGGCGTGCATGCAATAGCTCAAGTCGCGCATTTTGATCTCAACAAAGATGTTGAGCCCCGCGCGGTGCAGGGGGCGATCAACTTTCATGTACGCCCCTGCCGTGTGTCCATTCTGAAAGCCGAAATCGTACCGCTCACTTTTCACGCCCGGATTAGCGCCCGCGCGCGATCCTATCGCTATTTGCTTATCAACCGCAGCGCACCGCTTGCGCTGATGGAAGGACGCGCGTGGCATTTCCCGCGCCCGCTTTCACTTGCCCCGATGCAAGAAGCCGCCAAGCTTTTGGTCGGCATTCAAACGGATTTCTCGACCTTTCGCGCCGCACGTTGCCAAGCTAAATCGCCCATGCGGACGCTTGATAAACTTGATATCGCCCAAGACGGCGAGCTTTTCACCTTTGAGATCGAATCGCGGTCCTTCCTTTATCACCAAGTTCGTAACATGGTCGGAACGCTGACCTTGGTCGGCACGGGCCAATGGAGCGTGGACGATTTTGCTGCCGCTTTTGCCGCCGCTGACCGTGCCAAAGGGGGGCCCACGGCACCGCCTGAGGGGCTGTATTTCAAATCTGTCCGCTATGACGATTGAATACCTTTATATTCAATATCCATATATTTCAGATCGTTAACGACAACCTGGACGTGTCGTTTTCTGATTAACATTTCGTTAATCTATTTGACTCCAATCGCAAGATGCGCCACCTTCATGCGCCAGTATGGTTAATCATACACCCGCGTATTCTTTTTTATGGCGATCGTCCCGTGAGCGGTTTTTCCTTGTTTTTGCGCCCTTTTCTACGCCTTTTATGTCTTGCAAGCTGCCTAATTTTGACAGCCTGCCTCAGCCTTTACCCACCTGATAAAATCGATCCGGCTGGTAATTTAACGCGAGCGGACTATTTGGCACTCCGCAACCGTGGCGATAAGGACAAGATTGGGGACATACCGGAAGATAAAGCCGACGACATGCCTGCCCCCGAGGCCGCCGCACGAGCCCCCGTTACAACCGAACCGCCGATCCCTTCCCTGCCCGCTGCCGAAAAACCATCCAGCCCGGCTCTCCCGCAAAAAACCGTTACGCTATCCGTTTCAGATTCCCTTCCGTTGCGCAACGTGCTGCTGGAGCTGGGCCGTGAAGGCAATTTGAATCTTGAGATCGATCCGCGCATTCATGGCGGCGTTTTCTTTTCCGCCTATAACCAGCCGTTTGACGAAGTGCTGCGCCACCTGTGCGATCTGGCAGGCCTGCGCGTCCTCATGAAAGGCAAGTTCGTTCGCATTGAGCTGGACGAACCATATCAAAAAAGCTACCCGCTGGATTTCTTGAGCCTCTCGCGCCATACGTCGAGCGAAATGACGATTGCGACGAACGTTTTCGACGTCGATGTCGGCAACGGCAGCAGCCAAACGTCAAATTCCGGCGGCAACCGGAGCGGCGGCGAAAACAATTCGACTTCCAAACTTTCAAGCCGGGCCGAAGCCGATTTTTGGAAAGAGCTTGAAGCCACGCTGCCGCGCCTTCTCGAATCCGCCAAAACCGAGAACGGCGCGACCAAGCACGGTGAAGAATCCAAAAACACAACCGTCAGCATCGACAGGCAAGCCGGGCTTGTCACCATTTTCGGCACAGACAAGCAACAGGAAGCGGTTAGCTCTTATCTCGCACAGATCCGGCGCAAGCTTTCTTCGCAAGTCCTGATCGAAGCGCGCATCATCGAAGTCGAACTTTCCGACGAATTCCAAAGCGGCGTGAATTGGTCGGTTTTGTTCAAGGGCGCGAAAGGCATTTCCGCCGATTTTGGTTCGTCCGGCGCTTCGACCGCTTTGTCGAGCGCGGATTCCGGCCTTTTTGCCGCCTCGCTCGATACCAAGGATTTCACAGGCCTGTTAAAACTCGTGCGCACCTTTGGCACGACGCGCGTTTTGTCTTCGCCGCGCCTGACCGTTATGAACAATCAGGCCGCCGTTTTGAAGGTCGCGCGGAACGAAGTTTATTTCGTCACCTCCGCCCAATTCCCAACAACCGTGACCGCAGCGGGATCGACCGTCACCGGCACGCCTGTTTTCTCAAGCACCCCGCACACCGTGCCCGTCGGCCTTGTCATGACGGTGCAACCGGCGATCAACGCCGAAACGGGCCGCGTCACACTAACGCTGCGCCCAACCATTTCGCGCGTCGTCGATCATGCCGTCGATCCCTCCATCGGGCTTAATGCCGCCTATGCCGGAACTACCGACGTCGTGCAATCCAAAATCCCCGTTCTGGCCGTACGCGAGATGGACAGCGTGCTTCAGCTGAAATCCGGCGAAGTCGGCGTTATGGGCGGGCTTATGCAAGACAGCTCGGACAATCAAGACCAAGGCGTGCCGGGGCTCGATACGCTACCGTTCCTTGGCAACATCGCCAAATCGCGCAGCAACAACGGCGACACCAGCGAACTTGTCATCCTTTTGCGCGCGACGATCCTCGATAACCCGGAACCGGCCTTTGCCGACCGCGCTCTTTACGACCATTACACGAACGATCCGCGTTCGCTGTATCCCGCCTCTGTCAACGAACCAACGGAGCCAACCCATGACGAACAACCGTAAAAGAAACCAAGGCTTCACGCTTGTCGAACTATCCATCGTCCTTGTCATCATCGGCCTCATCATTGGCGGCGTCTTGACAGGGCAACAGATCATCCAAAACGCGCGGATCACGAACGCGCTCAACGGCATTCAAGCCTATGAAGCGCAATTTCAAACCTATGCGCAAAACTATGGCCCTTTGCCGGGTGACGACCCCAGCGCTTCGACCCGTTTCCCCTCGCTGGCCTCTTCGCAAGACACCGTAAACGGCAACAACGATGGCAAGGTCGGCACAGGCAGCTCCTTCGATACGGCCAGCACCACCGGCACGGCTGGCGAAAGCCGCCTTGTCTGGGAACATTTGCGGGCGGCAGGGCTTGTGAAAAACCAGGTGACAAGCGGCTCAACGGCGGTTCAGCCACCCAACCCGTTTGGCGGCATTTATGGCTTTCAAAACGGCGCGTTTGGCAGCGTTTTTTCGACGACAACCTTGTGCCTCAACAAAGTCCCGTCGGGTGCAGCGCAAGCCATCGACGCGCGGCTTGACGATGGCACAAGCAACGCCGGATCGATCCAAGCCTCCGTCTATACCGACACGGGCAGCAGCGCCAATGACGTCACAGACACCTACAGCGACGACAAGACCTATACGCTTTGCGTCAAAATGTAACGAAAGGCGGCGAAAGATCATGAGGAAAAACCGCGCCTTTACGCTTGTCGAAATGAGCGTCGTGCTGGTGATCATCGGCCTTGTGATCCTGACGGTCTTTCCGGCCTTGCAGGCGGTGCGCGCAAGCGAGCAACGGTCGCTGACCAACAGCAACCTCGCCGCCCTCATGCGCGCAACAGCCGCCTATGTGCAAGGCAACGGCTGTCTGCCTTGTCCAACGCCTGCGGGAACGTCCGGCAGCGGTTTTGGCCGCGTGCGTGGCGCGGCCAGCGGCGCAGCGTGCGGCACATGCCATGCGCCCGAAGGCATCGCGCCGTTTGCCTCGCTGGGGTTGCCCGCCGCCACCGCCAAAGACGGCTGGGGCCATTGGATTACGATGCGCATTGATCCTGCCTTAGCCGTGAATTTCGGCATTGTGCCGCCTACGTCGCCCTGCCTTGCCAGCGACGGCGCAAGCTGCACGCTCGGCATGGCGCAAAAAGGCTTGTGCGCCGCCACGCTCTCCAGCGCGGGACGCATCGCCGTCCTGACGCCCGCCGGGGCCACGCAACAGGCCGCCGTGATTTTCGTCAGCCACGGGCCCAATGGATTTGGCGCTTATACCGCCTCACCTCTCGCCGGATACGGTTCTTCGGCGCACGCCTATAACGGCCCAGCGACAAACTGCACCGCCGCAAGCGGTTCTGAACTTTGCAACGCTAACGGCGACGCTTCGTTTGTTGACGCAAGCGCGACCAACAACCCATCCGATCCTTTTGACGACACGCTGCTTTATCTCGACCGCAACGCCCTTGTCAGCTCTTTGGGGCAAGGCGCTTGCCAGACTGCTTGGTGAAACGCATGAAGGCACGAAAGCAAGAGGCACAAATTCTTCCCTTCGCCCCCGATTTGTGGCGCGCGGACGAAGAAGAGCTTGCGCCCGCCGCCGAACCCGCCGCGCTTAAACTGGGCGAACATCTGATCGCCATGAACGCGCTGACGGAAGATCAGTTGCATATCGCGCTTCATGAGCAAACCGCGCACCCCGCGCTTATCGGCGAAACGCTTTTGCGCCTTGGCTTTGTCGCGCCAGATGCTTTGGCCGTCGCGCTCGCCGCCCAAGCAGGCGTTGAACCCGTCGATCTGACGCATGCGGTTCTTGACCCCGCGCTTTTGCGCCGCCTACCGCTTCAGGCAGCCAAGCGCTGTTTGGCCGTTCCGCTCCGGCTGACGGCTTTGAAACTCGAAATCGCGATGGCCGATCCGTTCGACGTCGTGGCCATGGACGAAATCCGCCGCCATTTTCCACGCGCCATTGAGCTTGCGCCGCGAGTTGCCAGCCGGGAAACCATCGAAGCCGTCCTTGACCACGGTTATGACGCCAGCGGCACGATTGACGAAATTCTCGAAGAGCTTGAAACTGGCGAAAGCGGCACGGCCAGCGAATCTTATGAGCATCCGGTCGTCCGGCTTGTGAACTTGCTTTTGTTCGATGCCGCCCGGCGCGGCGCTTCGGATATTCACTTCGAACCCGAACATTCCTTTGTCCGCATTCGCTATCGGTTGGATGGCACGCTCCGACAAATTCGCGCGCTGCACCGCACGCATTGGCCAGCCCTGTCCCACCGCCTTAAAATCATGGCGGGCATGAACATCGCTGATACACGCAGCATCCAAGATGGCCGCTTTCAGCTTCAAATCGGCGGTGGCGATATTGATTTTCGTGTCGCGCTCATGCCCTCGGTCTGGGGCGAGACGATTGTTGTGCGCTTGCTCGATCATCGGCGTTCGCTCTTGCCGCTTGAATCGCTGGGCTATAGCGCCAAAGCCGAAGCCGCCCTGCGCCTGATGGCTGAGCGGCCCCAAGGGCTCACGCTCGTGACTGGCCCGACGGGCAGCGGCAAAACGACAACGCTTTATTCGCTGCTTCGTTTTTTAAGCCGCCCCGACGTTCACATTGCGACGTTGGAAGAGCCGGTGGAATATCAGCTTGACCTCATTCGACAAACAGCCATTCAAGAGGCGCAAGGTCTTGACTTTGCGGCAGGCGTGCGCGGCCTTTTGCGCATGGACCCCGACATTATCTTTATCGGCGAAATTCGCGACAGCGAAACGGCGCAAATGGCCTTGCGCAGCGCCATGACAGGCCATCAGGTTTATTCCACGCTTCATTGCAACGATGCGCTGGGCGCTTTGCCGCGTTTATTTGATCTGGGGCTGAAGCGCGACCTTTTGGCAGGCAATCTCAGCGGCCTTGTCGCGCAAAGGCTTGTGCGCAAGCTTTGCCCGCATTGCAAACGTATGCGCCGCGCAAGCGCCGAAGAAGCCGTTTTGCTGCGTACCGATCCCGCCCTGCCGCCATCCATCGCCGAAGCGCCGGGCTGCGCCGCCTGCGATCATACGGGCCGCAAAGGCCGCACGGTTATTGCCGAAGTCCTGCCCTTTTCGCCCGCGCTTGACGAAACGATGGCGGCGGGCGCGTCGCGGCGCGCTCTTTTGACGCAGGCGCGCGCCGAAGGTTTTGTTACGATGCAAGAAGATGGCATCGGCAAAGTTTTAGCGGGAGAAATCGCCCTAGCCGATCTGCGCCGCGCGGTCGATATGACGCGGCGGGAGACGGATGCATGACAGCGTATGCCTATCGAGCCGTCGGCGCTTCGGGACAAATCCAAAAAGGATGCCGCAATGCGGGCAATGAAAACGAGCTGGCCTTTCTGTTGCATCAATTAGGTCTTGAGCTGATCGAAGCCAAGCCGCGCACAACCACACCAGGACAGGGCAAGCTCCGTTTTGAACGGGCCGATCCGCGCGAACGCCTCGCTTTTTGCTCGCAAATGAGCGATTTTCTAACCATCGGCCTGCCTTTTGACGAAGCCTTGCGTAAAATTGCCGCGACCCTACCGCCCGGTCTTTTTCAAACGCATCTGAGCGCAATTGCCCAAGCGATTGAGGCCGGAAGCAGCGTCAAAGATTCTTTTGCGGCGCATCCGGTTCTTTTCGATTCCGTATTTCTGGCGCTGCTTGAGGCCGGGGAGCGCAGCGGCCATCTGGCAGGCGCTTTTGCCCGGTTGACAAGGCAGGAAGAAGGACAGCTTCATCTTCGCCGCGCGCTCAAGCGCGCTTTGCGTTATCCTCTATTCCTGCTATGCGTGGCTTGTGGCGTCACAAGTTTCATGATGGGGTTCGTCGTGCCGGAGATCGTCTCATTTTTAACGTCGCTCGGAACTGAGTTGCCGCTTGCCACGCGCCTTTTGATCGCCAGCGCCGACGTCTTTGCCGCACTTTGGTGGTTGGCTCCCGCTTTGGCGCTTGGCCTTTATCTGGCTCTGATTGGCGCGCGCCATTTCTCTGTCAATGCTAGCGCCAAAGCCGATGCGCTTTTGCTCAGGCTGCCGGGCATTGGCCCTGTTTTGCGTTCGCTCGCGCTCGCGCGTTTTGCGACAAGCTTTGCGACGCTGAACGCCAGCGGCCTTGCCTTACCGAGCGCGCTCAAAATCGCCAGCGGCACGCTTGGCAACCGCGCCCTTGTCCAACGCGCAGGCCAAGCCGCCACTTCTCTAGGCGAAGGGCTTTCTCTTTCACAGGCTTGCGCGACTTTTCTCTCGCCCTTTGCCCTCCAGATGATCCGCGTGGGCGAACAAAGCGGCGCGCTTGGCAAAACGCTTGAGAATATCGCCGCCGTCGCCGAACGCGATGCGCAAGACAGCGTTGAATCTTTCCTTGGCCTGCTTGAGCCCGCGTTAACGGCCTTGGTCGGCGGCCTTCTCGCTTGGATCGTTTTGGCCGTTTTGGGCCCGGTTTACGGCTCGCTCGGCCCCTTGGCGCGAGGCATCTGATGGCACACAACTTGGCCCGCGCTTTTATTCTGAGCATCGGTGACGATGGCGTTTTTCTGCTCCCGCCGCCGGGCCTCAAGAAAAGCGCGCCCTTCTTTTTGCCTGCGGGCGAAAATGCCGATCCGCTTTGGGCTGCGCTCAGCCTTGCGCCGCGACGGCCCGTCGTCCTTTTGGCCGACACCCTCGCCCAAGCTTTCAAGCGCGACGTTCTGCCGCCGCTGTCCGCTTGGGATAAGAAAAAACTTTCGCTTCGGCGGCTCGAACAAAATTATCCGCACGCCTCCCTGCGCACGGCGCTGGATGAGGCCAGCGGCTCCGTCCTTTTGGCCAGCGTCGAGACCGAAGGCCCTGTTGGCTTTTGGCTAGACCGGCTTGCCGCCGTTTCGAACCCCTCAGGGCAAGTCTGTTCGCTGCCGCTCGAAAGCGCAGACCTTTTGGCCAAACTCGCCCCCGCTTCCGCGGGCGGTTGGGGCCTTTTGCTGGCCAGCCACAAAACAGGCGGCTTTCGTCAGATTGTCACGCGCAGCGGTGAGCTTATTTTCACGCGGCTCACGCCACCTTTGCCCGCGCTTGCGCACCCCGACACCGTTGCCGAAAGCCTTGCGCAGGATTTGCAGGCCACGCGCTCGTATCTGGCGCGTTTTGGTTTAACCGACGAAACGCCGTTGCATCTGGCGGCTCTTTTGCCTCCCGCTTTGCATCAAAGCTTCAGCCGCCAAGCCTTGCCCGTCGCAAGCCAGCTGTTGTTCTCCCCGCGTGAAGCTGCGGCCCGCTTGAACCTGCCCTTGCCGCCGCAACCGGACGAACCTTTGGCCGACCTTGTCTCGGCCCTTTGGCTGCAAAGCAAACCCTGGCCCCGCGCTATTTTGATGCGTCCGGCTGAGGCGCGTGACGCCCAAACACGCCGCGTGCAAAAAGCTGGCTCGCGCGTCGCGCTGGTCGCCCTTGCCACCTCGCTTCTTTATGCCGGGATCGAAGGGCAAGCCCTTTATCAAACCGCGCGGGCCAATGCCACCGCCACCGCCGATGTCGCCTCGCTCGAAGCCACGCTAACGCAAGCCCGGCGCACGCTTGCCCATGAAGCCGCGCCGCTTGAAACGCTGCGTAAAGCCGTTGAGCGCCGCCGCCTTTTCACCGCGCCGCATCCGGGCCCGCAGGCGCTTCTTTCCCTTTTGCATGGAGCTTTGGGTTCGGAAGCCAAAGTCATCGCGCTCGATTGGCAGGATGAAACGCTTAAAATCGACCTGTTGCTCAAAGAGGACGAAACGCACGAGCGCCTCAATGAACTCAAACGCCAGAAAATCACGCGCGCGTTTGACAACCTCGCCTTTCTCCTGCGCGATGCGCTTGACGGCTACGATGTCGAGGTCGCGCGCTATCCTTACCCGACGCTTCCCGATGAAACGATCACGAATAAAGAGCCCGGGAGCAAAGAGCCCCCGCCTATTGCGACGTTTGTGATCCGTAAGGAGGCTTCATGAACGTATCCGTCCTCCGCCCGCACCGCTTTTGGCTGACAGGTCTTGGCTTCGCGCTTCTGCTAGCGCTGGCCACAGCCGAAGGCAGCGCCCCCTATGAAGCCAAACTCGCACAAACGCATGCTTTGCTGGAAGCGCGGCGAACGGAACTTTCGGCGCAGCTTAAACAATGGCGTGAGGATGCTCGCGAAGCCCGCGCGCTGAGCCAAGCATTGCAAGGCGATTCCATCGAAACCTATCTTGCGCCGATGGACCGCGCCGGATTGGCCGATGCGCTGGAGCCGCTTGCCGCCGCCATGCCTCTTTCGGCCATGACGTTTACGCTGGGTCCCGCCGCGCCGTGGGCTGGCAATCCGGCTTTTCCCAACGTTGAAGGCCTTGTGCAAAGCCCGCTGACGATTGAAGCACAAGCCGCGCTCGACACCGATGTATTTCGCTTTATCGAAAAGCTCAACCACCTGCCGGGACGCTTGACGCTTCAAAAACTGTCGATCCAAAAAACAAACACCGCTGAAACGGCCGCGTCCGGCCTTCTCAATTTGCATGTGAAGATGGATTTGCTCTGGCTGGCCAATGCCGCCAAGAAAGAGCCGCAACCATGAACCGTGCACGTTGGGTTTGGCTTCTTTTGGGGATGAGCTTTGTCCCTACCGCGCCCCTTTGGGCCGAAGAAGAATCCAGCGTGCCGCCTTCCGTTTTCTTTTCCGACGAAGAAGTCCGCCTGATCCAAAACGAAAAAGCTGCCCATCCGCACGCGTTCGTGCGCGAAGAAAACAGGCCGCTCAAACTCGACAGCCTGCTTTATTTCGGCCCCGGTAAATGGACCGCGTGGATCAACGGCGAAGCTTGGACACCCGCCACGCACAAAGAAGTGCTTCAAATCCTCAGCGTCACGCCACAAACGCTCAACTTCCGTCTGCCCGCCAGAGGCGCGCGCGAGGCCATAGACGTCGTTTTACGCGTGGGCCAAAGCGTCGATAGCGTCACGGGAAAAGTCCAAACCGCAGGCGAATAAGCGCCCCCTGTGCTTTTCTCTATAAATTTAACACCTTTTACACCAAAGGCCTACCCTTAATGGGTAGAGCGCTACCATTATTAGCGCAAGTATTTCAATAACTTATATTGTTCACGCTTTTGCGTTATTCTCTTTTTGAGGCAGACGATAGCGAAAAATATATGTGTAAATTAAGCGATATGCAACCATAACGGGTATAAAATCACTTTTACTAAGTAGGGAGAATAGGTTATGTCCACCAAATCTTTATTCTCATTCTTATTCAAGAGCTTCTTTTTCCATCTAGCCTTTCCCTGCCCTTTCCTGTGTTTTTTAAAGACCGCTTACCTGATGCGGCACGCTGCGTTTGTGACGGCCGTTTACGAGGATTGTTATGGGATGCGCAGGCCGATTGGGCTTATTCACCGCATGAAGATTCACGGCCAAGAACGTGAAATATTCACTTATTGCGCCGCCAATCAAAAACAACCGGATATCGCCCTTTTTGTGCGCCGCCGCACGGGCGACCTTGCGGATCAAGTCTCTTTAAGCTTTGAAGGACAGGAAGAGATTCCGTCCTATCTCAAACATCTACCAGATCCCTATCGCGCGGAACATCTGAATGTCTCGCACGCAATGGGTTAAAGCTACGGCAAAAGGGGGGAGCTGTAGTTTCAGGGCCGGTAAGGATCAAAATCCTTCCGGCCCTTTTGTTTTAATGCCGTGCAGCCAAAGCTTTCTCATAGGCAGCCCAGTCCGTAAGGGGCTTGCGCGCCACACCGCTTGCAACAGCCGCCTTAGCGACAGCGACGGGAATGCGCGTAAGCAAACGCGGATCGAAGGGCGTTGGAATGATATAGGACGGGCCAAAAGCCAAGCGCCGCCCTTCATACGCAGCCGAGACCTCTGCCGGAACGGGTTCCTGCGCCAAAGCGGCCAAAGCTTCAACAGCAGCCAGCTTCATCGCCTCATTCACGCAGCTTGCCCGCACGTCCAAAGCACCACGGAAGATATAGGGGAAGCCTAAAACGTTATTGATCTGGTTCGGGTAATCCGAACGGCCCGTCGCCATAATCGCATCGTCGCGCACGGCGGCAACTTCCTCCGGCGTGATTTCTGGATCGGGATTTGCCATCGCAAAAATAAGCGGCTTTGCCGCCATCGACGCGACCATGGCGGGCGTCACCGCGCCCTTAGCCGAAAGCCCAATCAGCGCATCGGCACCCTGCAGCGCTTCAGCCAACGTCCGCGCGGACGTTTGACTCGCAACGGCCTCTTTCCACGGGTTCATGCCCGCTGCGCGGCCCTTGAAGATCACGCCGTGCGTATCGCACATAACGAGGTTTTCGGCCCGAACTCCCATCGCACGCAAAAGCTTCGCACACGCCATGGCAGCCGCACCAGCGCCGTTCATCACGACCTTGACGTTATCAATCGAGCGGCCCGTGAGCTTGAGCGCATTTTTAAACCCAGCCCCGACGATGATCGCCGTACCGTGCTGATCGTCATGCATCACGGGGATATCGAGCGCCTCAATCAAACGGCGCTCAATCTCAAAACATTCCGGCGCTTTGATATCCTCAAGATTAATGCCGCCGAACGAAGCGCCCAAAAGCTTCACGCAATTCACAAACGCGTCGATCTCTTCGGTGCTGACTTCCAAATCTATGCCGTCGATATCGGCAAAGCGCTTAAACAAAACAGCTTTGCCTTCCATCACGGGCTTGGCAGCCAGAGCGCCCAAATTACCCAAACCCAACACAGCCGTGCCGTTCGATATGATCGCAACGACGTTGCCTTTGTCGGTGTAGGTATAAGCGGCATCGGGATCAGCCTTGATCGCTTTGCACGGCGCAGCAACGCCGGGCGAATAAGCCAGCGAAAGGTCGCGCGCCGTTGCCAGCGGCTTCGTCGGTTTGATTTCCAGTTTGCCGGGACGACCCGACGCATGCAGCGCCAAAGCTTCTTCGTCAGTAACGCGTTTTGTCATTTCAACCATGCAAGAGCACTCCTTTAGAAAGGCCCTTCCCGGGGATTTGAACCCGAAAAGTAATCCTTTATTAAGTTTCAACCCTGTTTTGACGGGATAATAGCCCCATCCGCCGTTCTTTACGTTAGCGAGATTTTAGTTAGTTAACCATAGGATAATAACGGATTGGAATCAAATAAGGACGCTTGAAGCGTGCGCATTTCCGCCCGTCTTTTCTCCCCACCTCAGCCCCCTTGGTCCGCGTTACGCGGCAAGGCAAGCCTCCTCTGCGGTCTGTTTCTGTTTTTCGTTAGCGCCTTTCTTGCGCCCGCGCTCGCCGCCGAACCCGGCTTTTCTATGATGCCGGATACAGCCGCGCTTTTGAACGAAAGCGCGGCGCGTTTGCCGTTCTCACCCGACATCATCTTTGGCCTGTTCATCGGCGTGATGATAACGGCCTCGCTGTATTTATTCTTCATCTGGGTTGTTTTACGCGAGCGCGTCCAGATCTTCCTGATGCTTTTGCTCGTATCGCTCGGCCTGAATATGGCGAGCACCAATGGCTCTGTTCTGCTTTTACTGGGGCTTGAGCATGGAACGATGATCGCCCTGCTCCAAAGCTACAGCATGATCGCCGCGTATATTTTGAGCCTGTATTTCACGTCCACGTTTCTTGAGCTGGACACCACAGCGCCGATGATGAAGGTTCCCATGGCCCTTATCGGCGGCGTGCTCGTGCTTTTACTTGTTACGACAGCCTTCGATCAACGACCCGCACAATATCTTCTGCCCGTTTTTGGCAGCCTCGCCATTGGTTCAATCCTCGTCTCGGCGCTCATCGCCCTTTGGCGCGGCGTGAGCGGCAGCCTTTCACATCTGCTCGCCTTTTCCTTCTTCCTCTTGGGCGGCATGGCCGGATCGCTTTACGACCTGGGCTTTGTCCCGAGCGAGGACATGAGTAAAAACCTGGCCTATGCGGGCTTTGCGCTGGCGACGATCCTTTTTGCCGTCGTTATCGCGGGCCAATTCGCCGCGCATCAGGATGAAAAGGAAAAAGCGCTGCAGCTCAGCAACGAACGCTTTTCTCTGGCCGCGCGTGGTTCAAACGAGGGGCTTTTCGAATGGAACCGCGCGACGGGCCAAGTTTACTTTTCAGGCCAATTCCGCAAAATTATGGACGTGGCGCTTGAATCCAATCTGCGCGGCCTCAAAGAATGGATCAAACTGATCCACCCATCTGACCGCAAGGCGATTTTTGCAACGCTGCGACGCTTCCGCGATAATGGCAACGCCGCAACCGTCAGTTTTGAATACCGCGTACGGCATGGCGCGAACAGCTGGCGTTGGATGCACACCAAGGCCGTTGCGACGCGCGATCCCGTTTCGCGCCGCGCCACGCGCTTTGTCGGTTCAATTGGCGACATCACCGAACGCAAACACAGCGAATCTCGCCTGCGCGCGAGCGAAGCGCGGTTCCGCAGCATCACCGAAGCGCATCCGGTGCCCGTGTTAATCGCCGCGCTTGAAACCGGCGAAATCCTGTACGCCAGCCCCGGCGCGGAAACGCTTTTGGGTTTGCCTTCGGGCATTCTTTTGACGCACAAACTCGACCGCTTTCTGCCTCATGCCGATGAACGCAGCGATTTGATCACCGCCATGAGCGAAGGCCTCAACGTCGATATGCGTGAGATCACGCTCGCGCGCGGCGATGGCGAAAACATTCCCGCAGCCCTTTCGGCCCGCCGGATTAATTATCAAAACACCCTTGCGATGGTCGTGGGCCTTTACGACCTGACCGAACAAAAGAAAGCGCAAAAGAAAATCGCCGATCAGCAAGAAGCCTTGATGCAAAGCGAAAAAATGGCGGCTTTAGGCAGCCTTTTGGCAGGCGTGGCGCATGAGTTGAACAACCCGCTTTCCGTCGTGATGGGCCAAACGAGCCTTTTGATGGACGCCCCCGGCGAAGACAAAACAAAAAAACGCGCTGAAAAAATTTACAAAGCCGCTGACCGTTGCTCACGCATCGTCAAAAGCTTCCTTGCCGTCGCGCGGCGCAAACCACCCGAACGGCGCGAAGTCAGCCTCAATCCGATTATCTTCAATTCGCTTGAGCTTTTGGGCTATCAGTTCCGCAACGCGAATGTCGTGCCCAAGCTCAATCTTGCCGAAGATCTCCCGCCGATCATCGGGGACGAAGATCAAATGACGCAGGTCTTCACCAACCTCGCCCTCAACGCCGCGCAAGCCATGGGCGATTGGAGCGGCAAGCGCGAACTCACGATCACCAGCACCCTTCAGGCCGACGGCTTCGTGCGCCTCACCTACGCCGATACGGGCCCCGGCATTTCGCCCGATCTGCGCGTGCGGGTCTTTGAACCCTTCTTTACGACCAAAGGCGGCACGGGCGGTTCAGGCGTCGGCCTATCGCTTTGCCTCAATGTCGTCGAAAGCCATGGCGGCCGTATCTTTGTCGAGGAAACACCGGGCGGCGGCGCGACCTTTACGGTTCTGATCCCTTCATCCAAGGGCATCGAAGCTCCCCAAAACGAAGGCGAGCGCGCCTTGGTGGCCCAAACCAACGTGACCGGCAAGCTGCGCATCCTGATCGTGGATGACGAAATTGAGCTGGCCCAGACACTTGCCGACCTGCTCGAGCCGTTTGGCCATGAGATTGATTTGGCGGCCAACGGAGCTATAGCCCTTGAAAAGGTTGAGAAAAAAGGTTTCGATGTCATTATCAGCGACTTGCGCATGCCCGTTTTGGACGGCCCCGGCCTTTATGCGGCTTTGGCTGAAAAATTTCCTTCTTATACCAAACGAATTGTTTACGTTACGGGTGATACCCTCTCCACGAACGTCCATGCGTTCTTAAGTCAAACGCCTGTGCCCGTTATCGAAAAGCCTTATCGTTTGGTGGACGTTCAAGAAGCGCTCGCCAAATTGTTGAAGGAAACGGCGGGCTAGAGCAATATGTGAGCGGCCGATTCGGCTCAATCGCCGCCCTCCTTTGAACGAGCCGTACGTAGGAACAAACGTTCATGCGCGTTTTAGTTATCGACGACGAAGAAGACATTTGCGAGATTCTGGCCGAAGTCGCGGAAAGCCGCGGCTTTGAAGCCGCCACGCTGAGCGACCCCTCTATGGTCGCCGCCAAGCTCGACACGTTTAAGCCGGACGTCATCATGCTTGACCTCATGATGCCGGGCACAGACGGCGTTGAGCTTTTGCGCCTGCTCGTCGATCGCGTTAAAAACGCCAAAATTTGCCTCATGAGCGGCAGCGATAGCCGCGTCCTGAACAGCGCGCGCCGTTTGGGCAGCGCCCATGGCCTTGACGTTGTTGCCGCCTTTGAAAAACCCATCGACATGGCCTTGTTACGCTCAACCCTCGACCAAATCGCGGGCACGACAAACAAAGAAGCCGATAGCGTTGACGTGGCACAGGCGCTCGCGCTCGGTCAGCTTATTTTGTATTATCAGCCTGTCATCGAAATTGCGACGCGGCGCGTCAAAGGCGTTGAGGCGCTTATTCGCTGGGCTCACCCCACACGCGGCATTTTGCTGCCTGTCGATTTTCTGGACGATATCGTCAAAGAGGGTCTGATGCCCGCCATGACGGAGCACGTCATCGCGACCGCCATCAACCAAGCCGCCAAGTGGCACCATGCGGGCGAAAATCTAACCGTTTCCGTCAATGTCACGGCTTCGTCCCTGCTTGAGCTGAGCTTACCCGACCGGATTGCAAATCTTTGCGCGCAAAACGAAGTGCCGCCTGAGCTTCTAATTCTCGAAGTCACGGAAACCGAAGCCATGCGCGATGTGACGCGCACGATGGACGTTTTGTTGCGCATGCGCATTCGCAATATCGGCGTTTCTATCGACGATTTCGGCACGGGTCATTCGTCTTTACGCGAACTGCAACGCATGCCGTTCAGCGAAATGAAGATCGACAAAAGCTTCGTTCTCGATATGGCCAGCAATCGCGACAACGCCGTGATCGTCAATTCAATTGTCGATCTTGGGCACAATCTGGGCCTTAAAACCATCGCCGAAGGCGTCGAGGATGTGCGCATTTGGCGTATGCTGGCCGAACGCCATTGCGACTTTGCGCAGGGTTTTTACATGGCCAAGCCCATGCCCGCCAAAGAGTTCGCCCGCTGGCTCACCAACTGGCGCGCGGCAAGCCCGGACGCGACGCCCGAAACCGGCGCGTAGGCGTTTTAGCCCCACGGGCGGTTCTTTCTTCGCCCATCGGTAAAATCTACAATTTTTCGATTTCGCGGCGCACGCGGGCAATCACTTCGTCCCAGGCGCGTGGTTCTTGCTGACGGAACAATTTCATCGTCGGATACCACGGCGTATCACTGCGTCCCATCATCCAACGCCAATCCGGCGCGAACGGCAAAAGCGTCCAAACCGGCACACCCAAGCCACCGGCCAAATGCGCCGTTGACGTATCGCACGTTATCACCAGATCCATCTGACGGATCAGCCGTGCGCTATCCGAAAAGTCGTCGATCTTGGACGCGAGATCCACAACGCCATAACGTTTCAAAATCTCATCGTCGCCTTCACGCTGATCGCGATTTAAGCTATAGAAGCTAACGTTCCGCGCCTCAAAAAGGCCCTTCAAAATATCCAGCGACAAGCTGCGTTTGGAATCGTGCTTATGCAGTGGCGATCCTGCCCAAACAATGCCAACCTTCAGCCGTCCGTCGCCCGTCAACAACGTGCGCGAGTCTGGTTCTAACAACGGCAAATACGGCACGCGATTCGGTATGTTTTTGAGCGTCGTACCCAACCCATACGGCAAATCAAAGACTGAAGCGTAATAATCGAAGTCGGGAATCCGGTCGCCGTGAAGAATGATTTGATCCGCACCGTCCCAATCCTTGAACAAGGGCACCAGCGCCGGATAAATGTAAAACATCACATAAGCGCCGCGTTCGCGCAGCAACGGCAGATAGCGCGCCATCATCAAGCAATCGCCATAGCCCTGCTCGTCCATCACGACGATCCGCTTATCGGCAAGATCCTGTCCCTGCCAAAGCGGGCGCGGCCATTTTTCGCGCGCCAAACCGTCCACCGTTTTAAAACGCGCACGATAGCGTTTAAAGCCACGCTGCAAATCGCCTTTTAAAAGTTCAACCAGCGATAAATGCCAATGACGGTCGCCATATTCCTCTTCATCCACCGTGCGGCTATCTTCGTCTGCAATCGTCTGTCCTGCGCAGGCAATGCAACGCCGGAACGCGACTTCGGCTTCGTCAAGGCGGTTCAAAAGCTGATAGGTTTGGCCGATATTATCCCAAGCCTCTTCCCAATCCGGCTTAAGCTGAACCAGCTTTTCATAGATTTCGAGCGCCTCCGTATCGCGTCCCATGCGATTGAGCGCCACCCCCATGCCAAGCCAAGGCCGCGCCTGATCGGGAGCCAGCGTACGCGCCTGCAACGCAGTCTGAAGCGCGCGCTCGTAATCGTTACTCTTTTCCGTCAGACAGGAAAGATTCAGCCAGCCTTCCAAATAATCTGGCGACTGTTTGACTGTTTCTTCCAAAAGAGCGATGGCTTCGGGCAAACGTTTTTGGTGCTCAAAAACTAGCGCCAGATTATTTCTTGCCAAAAGATGGCTGGGGTTCAGCGTAATCGCCTTGCGATAGGCTTCCTCTGCCTCAGGCCAAGAACCGTTTTCACGAAGTGCATTGCCGAGATTATAATAAATATCGGGATAATCCGGTTGCAGCTCGGCAGCTTTACGAAAAGCGTCTGCCGCTTCAGCCCAATTCTTGACGGTGCACAAAACGTTGCCAAGGTGAATATAGAAAAGCGCGGCTTTGGGATCGAGCTCAATCGCACGGCGAATAGAAGCCAAGGCTTCGTCGCTGCGCTTCAGGCCATCTAAGGTCACGCCCCGCAAAGCCAAAGCGTCGGGATTGTCAGGCTGCGCGGCCAAAACGTCGCGATAGGCTTTTTCTGCTGCATTCAAATCGCCGCGACGGTGCGCCTCAAGAGCCAATTGAAGAGAATCCACGGCCATCGTTTTTCAATCCTCTTCGATCGTCGCAATATGAAGAACGTTCGTGCTGCCAGACACGCCGAACGGCACGCCCGCCGTAATAACAATCTTCTCACCCGGTGCCGCAAACCCATCGCGCCGCGCAATGGCCACCGCCTTGGCGACCATTTCATCAAAGCTTTGCACATCGTCCGCATGAATCGACCGCACGCCATAAGACAAAGCCAAACGCCGCGCCGTTTGTGCATTCGGCGTAAGGCCCAAAATCGGCACCAGCGGCCTTTCGCGCGCGGCGCGAAGCGTCGTTGAACCGGACGAAGTATAAGTCACAATCGCCCGCGCCTCGACCGTTTCAGCAACCTGCCGCGCGGCAGCCGTAATCGCGTCCGCGCCTGTGTGCTGAGGCGCTTGGGCTTCCCGGAAAAGGCCGCCATTTTCGCTGAGATCCGCCTGCGTCCGGCGCACAATGCGATCCATCATCAAAACGGCCTCGCGAGGATATTCGCCGCTGGCCGTCTCTGCCGAAAGCATCACAGCGTCAGCGCCATCGTAAACAGCCGTCGCTACGTCCGAAGCTTCAGCTCGGGTCGGCGTCGGACTGGCAATCATCGATTCCAGCATCTGCGTCGCGACGATCACGGGTTTGCCCACGCGACGCGCTTCACGCAAAATGCGTTTTTGCGTATGGGGCACGTCTTCAAGTGGAATCTCGACCCCCAAATCGCCGCGTGCGACCATCACGCCGTCCGCCCGTTCCAAAATAGGGACCAGCGCTTTAACCGCCGACGGTTTCTCAAGCTTCGCCAAAATCGCCGCGCGATTGCCGATTAATTCGCGGGCTTCCATAATATCTTCTGGCCTTTGCACGAACGAAAGGCCGATCCAATCCGCGCCCAAATCCAACGCCACAGCCAAATCGGCACGGTCTTTTTCCGTCAAGGACGACAAAGGCAAAACGATATTTGGCACGTTCACGCCCTTACGATCCGAAAGCTTGTGCCCCGCCTCCACAATCGCAATCGCTGAATCCGGCCCGCATTCCTCAATCCGCATGCGGACTTTGCCATCGTCCAAAAGCAGTAGTGCGCCCGGTTTGAGGGCCGCAAAAATCTCAGGATGAGGCAAAGACGCGCGCGTCGCATCGCCCGGTTCAGGCCTAAGATCAAAAGCAAAGGTCTGCCCGATTTTCAGAGCAACCTCGCCCGCCGCAAAAGTGCCAATCCGAAGTTTGGGCCCCTGCATATCGGCCAAAACGGCAATGGGACGCCCCGCCTTGGCTTCGACGGCACGAATGGCGTTCATGCGCGCGCGATGATCTTCGACCGTCCCATGGCTGAAGTTCAAACGAAAGACATCCGCGCCCGCATCGAAAAGAGCCTGAATTTGCTCTTCGCTTGAGCTCGAAGGCCCCAACGTTGCCACGATCTTCGTTTGTCGTTCACGCGGTTTCAACGTCATTCCCACACTCCCGTCGTCGGTTCGGGGTCCACGCCTCGGGTCACCGTGCCACCGCAATTCTCATAGCACCGGTTGTACATTTCGGTGCAACGATGCAGGCAATCTTTGGGCAGGCAGGTTTCGGGGCGCTCAAAATCGCTGGGCCGCAGCTCAACCGGCTGCCGCGTCTCAAACTGCTCCCGGGTATAGCGGTCGTAATCTTTCATGGCCTGTTCTTGCATATCGTTGGTGCAGGCCCTTTGTTGAAGCTTGCAGACATCGTTGCCATGAACCTTGGCGTCTTGGCATTGAGCTATGCACAAGCGGCCGCCCGGTTTGGGGGGCGGATCATAACGCGTTGGAGCCGCCGGGCCCAGGCTACAGGCTCCAAGCAAAAGAATCAGGAAGATAGGGGTCGTCATAAGGCGCATGTATTAATGATTAAAGCTTCACGGAGGGGATGACAAGGCCCCTGCGTATCTGCTATGAAAGCCATCGATTCAAGGCACCCGTGCCAAGCCCCTATAGCTCAGCTGGTAGAGCAACTGATTTGTAATCAGTAGGTCCGCGGTTCGAATCCGTGTGGGGGCACCATTCTACACAAAAGCCCCCAAAGGGGGCTTTTGTGTAGAATGGTGTACCTTTCGTGTTTTCGAACCGCGACAAGCGGTTCGACGACAAGCAAGGCCTTAACCGCGAGCGGACGTGTACGCGAGCGGCTCCTTATCAAGGATTCTTGCGAAGACGCGAGGAAGCCAGCTTTGCTGGCCTTCCTCAATCCGTGCCCGCATCCGAGCCCGTGCGCCGCTCTTTTTTGGTTAATTCCAGAAAAAGGCGCTGATTTTATAGTTTCACCCTTGCTTCTGCCCCACCCCAGAACCGATAATTCTTAAAGATGAACCTCTTCATTTCACGCGATAGTTTTATGACTGAAACAACCAAACAACCCTATGCCGTCATCGGCTTTGGCCGCGCTTATACAGATCTGATCGCAGCCGTGCCATCGTCTTTCCCGGCGCAGTTTGGCATCCCGCTCGACGGCATCAAGTTCGTCTCCGGCCCTGAGATAGCCTCCATCGCGCAAAGACTACCCGCCACAGCCGAACGCCATGCGGGCGGCGCGGTGGCCAACACGCTGGCTGGCATTGCGGCGCTTGGCGGCAAAGTCGGTTTTATGGGCAAGCTGGCCCCGGATGAGTTTGGGCAATTTTTCCTCAACGACATGAAAGCCCGGCACATTCCCTTCTGCTGCAAGACCTATGCAACAAACGCGTCCTTTTCCGCAGCCTGCCTTCTTTTGACAACACCGGACAACAAACGCAGCATGGCCTCCCATGTTGGCTGCGCGGATGCTTTTGCGCCAAGCGATCTTCCTACCGACGCGCTTAAAAACGCGAAGAACCTTATGATCGAAGCGAATATGTTGACGAGCGAAACATCCCGTGCCTTTACGGAAGAGCTTATTGCCGCCGCTAAAAAACGATATTGCAACGTTGTCATTTCTCTTTCGACGATTCAGTCGTGGTATAATCACAAAGCTCAAGCCCGCTTGATCGCGCAAAAAGCCGACATTGTTATTGGCAACCAAGAGGAAGTTTCCGCCTTAGAGCGAAGCGTCAAAACAAAATGGAAAACAGCACAAACCGTCTTAACGACTTGCGGTGAAAGCGGCGTTTTCGCAAATGGGATAGGCCACTCGTTTAAATTGCCCGCGCTCCGTCCTGCAACCTTTGTCAATTCCATCGGCGCGGGCGACCAATTTGCCGCAGGCTTTTTAATGGGAGAAAGCAACGGTCTTTCCCTCAGAAACAGCGTCAAGCTTGGCGCGACCTGCGCCGCGATGATTATTGGCGAGAAAAGCGGCCGCCCCGCCACCCCTGCCGCATGGCAAGTGGCCTTGTACCGCTTCCTTGGCTTGTCGCGCTAGGGTCAGGATTCCTAGGGTCAGGACCCATTAAATTCGTAGAGTTCTGTTGTCCATGGTTTGAAAAAGAGCAGGAAATGAGCGAAGCTCGTATAAAAATACAGCAAGCGAAATTGACGAACTCTTTTTCAAACCATGGGCAACCCGCAAAAGTACCTAGGGGGGCGACTGCCTCAAAAAGCTCGCGTGTACTCCAGTACATACTTCGCTTTTTTCGTAGCCGGATGCGTTTTGTACCTCGCGCAGAACCTGCAAATTTAATGGGTCCTGACCCTAAGCCTTCGTCTTGTCTTTAAACGCGCAAAGATCGCGCAAAAGGCACGTGGGGCATTCCGGCTTTTTCGCCTTGCACACATAGCGACCGTGCAAAATAAGCCAATGGTGCGCATGCACGGCCCATTGATCCGGCACAACCTTCAACAGCTTTCCCTCAACGGCGAGCGGCGTCGCGCCGGGCGCAAGGCCCGTGCGGTTTGCCACGCGAAAAACATGCGTATCCACCGCCATCGTCGGCTGGCCAAAGGCGACGTTTAAAACGACGTTCGCCGTTTTACGGCCTACGCCGGGAAGGCTTTCCAGCGCGGCGCGGTCCGCTGGCACAGAGCCGCCGAAATCGTCCATCAATTTCTGAGACAGCGCCATCACATGCTTCGCCTTTGTACGAAACAGATTCACGCTTTTCACATAATCAAGCAAAGCGGCCTCGCCCAACTTCACCATGGCCTGCGGCGTTTTGACTTTTTTGAAAAGCGGCGCGGTCGCTTTGTTGACGCCGCTATCCGTCATTTGCGCGGACAAAACAACCGCAACCAAAAGCGTATAGGCGTTGACATATTTCAGTTCGCTTTGCGGATCGGGCCTTTGCGCGGCGAGCCGTGCGAACAGCAAGTCAACGTTTTGCTGTTTCATTGCTTCACCAAAGGCAAAGGAAGATCGGAGAAAAGGCCCGGTTCCATGCGAACGCATCGCACGGGGAAGCCATCAAGTGTCGCAGGCACATCCGGTGGCGCTTGCCCCGAAGAATACAGAACGCACATAAAGGATCCCTCTTTGTCATAGCCCACATTTGCGCCCTCAAAGCCCTTTGTCCCTTGATAACGTCGGAACAAACTTAAGCTTAGCTGTCTGAGGTTTTCTTCTTCATCGACAGGAACGGCCAAAGATCTGTTTAGAATATTTCTCATTGTCTTTCTCCGTAAAGTAATGAACAATTTCTAGCATGATTAGCGTCACCTCTCAACGCCCAGCGCGCGTAAGCGTCTTCCAAGGCCCGCCGAGCCCAGCGGGGCCTGTTTTATTGGGAATTTCCGAGCAAGGCGCCTTGTGCCGCCTTGGCTTTTTGCACGGAACGAGCGCGGCCAAAATCCGCGCCGCTTGGCAAAAGGAATGGCCGCAAACGACCTTTGTCCTTTCAAAAGAAAAACGCGCGCGCTTGCCAAAAGATCTTTTATTGGTTGGCTCGGCGTTTCAGCTTGCCGTTTGGCAGGCTCTTTTAACGATCCCCGAAGGGGAAATCCTGACTTATGGTGAGATGGCCGCCCTTCTTGGCAAACCCGGGGCCGCACGCGCGGTCGGCAATGCTTTGGGCGCAAACCCCATCCCGTGGCGCGTGCCATGTCATCGCATTTGCGCGGCAGGCGGAAAAATAGGCGGCTTTTCCGGCGGTTTAGACGTTAAGAAGCTCTTGCTCCGGGCTGAGGGCATCGCCTTCCGGTAGCGTTTGATCCATTTCGCAGGAAGGCTCCTGGCTTTTCGGTTTGCCAACAATACGCGCCGGGACGCCCGCAACCGTAACATGCGGCGGGATGGAGTTGAGCACCATACTGCCCGCCGCTACAACCGCCCCCTCACCAATTTCGATATTGCCCAAGATCGTCGCATCCGCGCCGATCATCACATCACGGCGAATTTTCGGATGGCGGTCGCCGCGCTCTTTACCCGTGCCGCCAAGCGTAACGCCATGCAGCATCGACACGTTATCTTCGACAATCGCCGTTTCGCCGATCACGATACCCGTCGCATGATCAAACATAATGCCATAGCCGATCAAAGCCGCCGGATGAATATCAACGCCAAAAACGATCGAGACGCGATTTTGCAGGAAAAGGGCAAAATCCTTTTGCCCCGCAAGCCAAAAAGCATGCGCCGCGCGATAGAGCTGGAGCGCGTGAAACCCTTTGAAAAACAGGAACGCCCGCAACATGCCATCCGAAGCCGGATCGCGTGCCGTGACGGCTTTTAAATCGTAGGCTGCGCCAAGCGCTGCCTTCCCTTCTCGTTCGTAAATATCGCGCAGCGTCGCTTCAAGCGCCGCGCGATCAAGAACGGGGCCTTCGATCTGGCGCGCCAACAGCTTTGCCAAAGCGTCACCAAGCGTTTTTTCTTCCCCCAACGAAGCGACAAAAGAATCCAAAGGCAAAACGCCGGAACGGAACGAGGCCGTTTCTTTGCGCAAAGAAGACCAAACTTCGGGAACGATTGACATCAGGGGGGACATAGGCTTGCTCCAAAAAACGAAAAGGAAATGAAAAAGAACGCGCGGTTAACAACACGCTGCGGTACACAAGGCCTTTTTCATCGTCGCAAGCTTCAACATGAGGAAACCCTTTCGTTTCCGCATTATTATCGTCCAGCGCGGGAATGTCAAAACTTTCGGTTTATTGGTTAAAAAGGTAGAAAAGCCTTCAAAAGGCCCTCTTTCTTTGTTTATAGTCCGAGCACCATTTGAAAGGTCTGCTTATTATGAATTGCCAAACGCCCTCATTTCTTTATCGCGAAACGGAAAAAGCCTTTTCCAATCTGGCTTGGGAAACAAACAGAAAAATAACGCTCTATCCCTGCCCACGCGAGGGCGGTGAAGCCGAGGCGCAGCTTGATACCACCGTCATCAGCTATGGCAACCGCTATGCACCTAAGGTCGTCATCGTCTCTTCCGGCGTTCATGGCGTCGAACTTTTCGCAAGCTCTTTAATCGAACGCGAATGGATGTTGATGGCCGATCAAATATCACGGCAACCCGGTTCGCCCCTTCGTTTTGTTTTCGTGCACAATCTTAATCCGTTTGGCGCCGCTTTTGATGCACGCAACGATGAACGCAATATCGACGTGAACAGGAACTTTCTTCCCGTGTTCACCTGCCTTCCCTCCGATCCGCCTTTTTTCAAAGAGCTTGAACCGGCTTTTGCGCCCAAAGATCTTTCGACGGCAGCGCGGATTAAATCGTGGGCACAGTTGGGGCTTTTTACAACCAAGCGTTCGTCGCGCGTTTTGGCCAACACATTGCTCGGCGGACAATATTCAAACGATCAAGCGCCGTATTTCGGTGGGCACGCGCCTTCGCAAACGCATACGAACTGGCGCGCTATCGTTGAAAACCACGTTTTTAACGAGCCGATCAAACAATTATTCCATTTCGATTTACATGCAGGCAGCGGCCCCTTTGGCGCCATGCAGCTTTTAGCTCCACAAACGAGCCTGTCGAGATATAGCGAACGCCTCTCTTGCAATCTGGCCTGGCAAGCGGGCCTCGCTCGCAAAGGGTTTGCCCCTACGCATGGCGACATTATCGATTTTTGGCCTTATCTCGCGCCTGTGCAAACGGACGTTTTACCGCTTACCGTTGAGGTCGGCACTTCGACATTGAGTGGCTATGACACGCTTGACGCGATGATCCGCCGCAATACGCTTTTCACCCGTTACCGCGACGCACATCCGGCCGCAGATCCTATCAAAGAGCAAATGCGCCGCGCATTTTATCCGACAGATCCCCAATGGCACGAAAGCGTTCGTGTGCAGAGCCGCACGCTTTTCAAAACATTAGAACGTTTGACGAAGTAAAAGGGGAATGCCCTACAAGGCAACCTAGGGTCAGGACTCATTAAATTCGTAGAGTTCTGTTGCCCATGGTTTGAAAAAGAGCAGGAAATGAGCGAAGCTCGTATAAAAATACAGCAAGCGAAATTGACGAACTCTTTTTCAAACCATGAGCAACCCCCAAAAGTACCTAGGGGGGCGCGGCCCCAAAACGCCCCGACTGCCTCAAAAAGCTCGCGTGTACTCCAGTACATACTTCGCTTTTTTCGTAGCCGGATGCGTTTTGTACCTCGCGCAGAACCTGCAAATTTAATGGGGCCTGACCCTAGTGCAGGCCGTGCTTGTTAAAGAAATCGGAATATTGCTGATCCGATCCTTGGATATGGTGCACAAGCCAATCGCTGAGGAACGTCATCAGCGGAATGGTCAGGCCGACGGTGCCTGCGTCGAACTGCTTTTTAAAATCCAAAACTTGTTGAACGAACTTGTGGTGTTCTGTGATGTGCATTGCTGCGTGCGGATAGTCGTATTGCGCGAAATATTTCTCTTCCGTCGCAAAATGCTCTGCCGTGTATTTGATAAGGCCTTCCAAAAGAGGCGCCAGAACGTCTTTGCCATGCCCCTTATGCATCGCGTCGTCGAGGTCATTGATGTATTTGATGAGGACTTGATGCTGGCCATCGATTTCGTGCACATGGACGCTCAGCGTGTCACTCCAGTTGATCATGCTCATGGGGTATCCTATGGAAAAGGGGAGGTTTGTGGGCCTCACTATACATCCCATAGTATTAAATCTCTTTTAAAAGAGCGGGATAAGGAAGAGAATTAGAAATAGTCTAATAAAAATAAAACCTTAGGAAAGGTTGTGGGCTGTGAACGTTGGCGTATAGGCCTGATCTGTTTCCTGAATATGGTGCATAAGCCAATCGCTGAGGAATTTCATCAGGGGCATCAAAATCTTGCGGTCGCCATCCTTATATTGCTTCTGAAAAGCGCTGATCCGTTTTGAAAAGGCGCGATGCTCAAGGATATGCGCATCGGCATCGGGATAGGAGGTCTGCTCGAAATAGCGTTCCTCCAGCGCAAAATGTTCGTGGGTATAGACTATAAGTTTTTCCAGCAAGGGGCCGAGGACCTCATCGCTTTTTCCTGTTTGATAGGAATCGTGCAGCTCATTGATATAGCGCACCATATCTTGGTGTTGTTTGTCGAGGCTGGCGACCCCGACGCTCAAAGAAGAGGTCCATAAAATCAGAGACATGAAAAAGGACTCCTTGCGGGCAGAAAAGAAAGCCGAACGAGGAGGATGCCTGCAGGAGTATTAAGTAAAACTAAATTTGTCTAAATTTCACACGCTGGCATGCGTGCGCGCCTACATACAGAACGGCCTTTGGGCAAAAGAAAACCCCGGCAGGGCGAACCATACCGGGGTTTAAATAGTGACAGGCGGAAGCTTACGTCATACGAACTTTGACGAAGCTGCCCGGCGCGTCTTCAATCGCGTTCGGGTTGCTGGCCGGATCACGGTCGCTGGCGGCAATCTCTTGCGGGCCGGCATACTGCGAAAGCCAATCATTGACCCAATGCGGCCACCACGAACCTTTGTGCTCGGTCGCGCCCTTGTACCATTCGTCCGGGTTCTTGGGGTATGTGTCATTCGTCCAATACTGATACTTGTTCTTGGCCGGAGGATTGACGACGCCCGCGATATGGCCTGAACCGGCCAAGCAGAACGTAGCCGGGCCCGAATAAACCTGCGTGCCGGAATAAACGCCACGCCACAGCGTGATGTGATCTTCCTTGGCGCCGATGATAAAGGCCGGAACCGTGACCTTGCTGAGGTCGATTGGCACGCCCTTCATCGAAAGCGCGTTCGGTTGGATCAGCGCGTTGCGCATATACATATTGCGCAAATAGTAGCTTTCCATCTTGGCGGGCAGGTTGGTTGAATCCGAGTTCCATGTCAGCAAATCGAACGGAACCGGATCGTTGCCGCGCAGGTAATTATTGACGACATACGACCAGATCAGGTCGTTGGCGCGCAACATGCTGAACGTCGTGCTCAGGAAGGACGCAGGCAGATAGTTGCGGCCAGCCATGAGCTTTTCGATCATCGCGACTTGATCTTCGTCGATGAAGACGCCCAAATCGCCCGGATACGAGAAATCGACGAGAGCGACGAGGTACGTCACGCTCTTGACCGCTGGCAGATCGGCGGGCTTTTTATCGCCAAGGCCAGCCATCCAGCCCGTCATGCAGGCGACGAGCGTGCCGCCGATGCAATAGCCGAGACAGTTGACTTCCTTTTCGCCGGTGATTTTGCCGACCTGACGCAAAGCTTCAACGGGGCCCTGCATCATATAATCGTCAAAGCCAAGCGCGCCGAGCTTATCGGTCGGGTTCGCCCACGACACGCAGAACACGGTATGGCCGTTTTCGACGAGGTAATGGATGAACGAGCTTTCGGGCTTCAGGTCGAGAATATAATACTTGTTGATCCATGGCGGGATAATGAGGAAGGGCGTTTTGTGCACCTTCTGCGTTGTCGGCGTGAACTGGATCAATTGGATCAGGTCGTTTTGGAAAACGACCTTGCCTTTGGATGAAGCGATATTTTCGCCGTAATGGAAGGCGCTGGAATCGCTTTGCTTGATCATGAGCTGGCCTTTGCCGTGCTCAATATCTTCCAAAAGATGTTCAAGCCCCTTGATGAGGTTTTCGCCATGCGTTTCCGCTGTGAGGCGCAAAATCTCAGGGTTTGTCATCACGAAGTTGCTCGGCGCCATCGCATCGACGATTTGGTTCGTATAGAAGCGAACTTTGTGCGCCATGTGCGGATCGACGACTTTTTCGCCGTTCTGAAGGAACGTTTCGACCCAGCGCGAGACAAGAAGGTACGATTGCTTGATGAAATCAAACACCCATTGCTTCTGCCAATCTTCGTCCTTAAAGCGTTTGTCGCCTCTGTCCGGCGCGATAACGGGTTCGACTTGTTCGCCTGCCAATTGCTTGACCGTGTTTTGAAGAAGGCGGACGTAATCCTGCCAGAACGCGATGTTTTGTTCGACGATCGCTTCGGGGCGGCCCAGCGTTTCGCGGATAAAGGTCGAGAAAGCTTCGCTCAGATGCATGGGGTCGTCACCGCCGAGGCGGCTGGAAACGGCTTTGTTCTGCTCCATGAACAGCGCCAAAACTTTTTGGCTGCGTTGCGCGACGCTCATGATGTGCTTTGTCATCTCCACGAACTGCGCAGGAGACGGCATGGACGGAGGCGTGGGCGCTTGAGGAAGAGGTTGTGTCATGGGAGCTAAAACCTTTTGAGATGTTGTTTGGGAGGGAAAAGGCAAAGGCAAAGGCTGTAGGGAGGAAGGAAGGCAAGGCGGTGCGGCGGTCGTGGGAGGCGCGGGCCTATCGGAAGGAACCGATGGGAGGGAAGGCACGACACGAGAACGACTGATTCTTTTTTTCGGCGCATGCGGTGAGTCTGTCAAGGTCTGAGAGGGTTTATCGGGAGTCTTACCCCTCGTTTTTTTGACAGGTGTGGCCGTTTTTTTCGTCGCTTTTCTCGCTGGAACGACGTTTGCCTTTTTCTTTTTCGTCGTCTTGGCGGCGGACATGCCCTCGCGCAAATCCTCTTCAATCAGGGCGCGCAAAGCCTTGAGGGCGTCTTGATCCGGGTCTTGCGCCGAACCGAGAATGCGCTTTTTTCTGCCTTTGGCCTTTGGCGGCGTTCCTGATAAGATCATGGGGATGGAAGACGAAAATGACGAAATGGTACTGAGGAGAGGCTTTGTTCATAGCATGAAACGCGACGGAAAATCAGCCCTAAAACGCAAGAATCTCTTGGCGTTGCTCCTCTTTTTTCTGCTTGTTGGCTGCGCGGACACAAAATGGCCGACCTGGTTTACCGGCGAACCCGGTGACGATGTGTTGACCGCGCCGCGTGCTGTGGCAAGGCCCGTGCCGTCCACGGATGACGTGTGGCCCAATCTGGCTGATGTCTCGGATAAGAAGCCAAGCTTTTCCCAAACGTTAGATCTGCAAAGCGATGCGGAGCAATTATATTCGGATCATTTGAAGGCGCAGGCTGAGCGAGAAAGTCTGCAGAATGTTGCGATGCCGGAACCAATGCCTACGATTGAATCCAAGCCTAAGGAGGAAGGCCGAACGTCGCCGCCGATGACGCTGCCTGCGTCACAGGTAGAGCCCGCCCCGGATGCGACCTTGCTCGCGCCGACGAACGAAGAAATCGAAGTTCCTCCTTCTTTTTGATTATTGAGACATCATGAAATCTTTCCGTATCGCCCTTGCTGGGCTGGGTACCGTTGGCGGCGGCGTCGCGAACCTTTTGTCCCGTAACGCATCGCTCATCGAAAAACGCATCGGAAGGCGCTTGGAAATTGTCGCTGTTTGCGCGCGCGACGAAAGCCGGACGCGACCAGCGGGTTGGCCGGAAGCCGCCTGGTGCGATGAGGCGACGGATTTACCGGATGTGTCCGAGCTTGATTGCGTCGTTGAATTGATGGGCGGCGCTGAGGGGGCAGCCCGCGCGCTTGTGACAAAAGCTTTGACGAGTGGCGTGCCTGTTGTGACAGCGAATAAGGCGCTTTTGGCGACGCATGGCCTTGCCTTGACTCGTCTGGCGGCGGCAAAAGCTGTGCCTCTGGCGTTTGAAGCTTCCGTTTGCGGCGGCATGCCCGTGATGAAAACGCTGCGTGAATCTTTGGCCGGGAATGAGATACTCAGTCTGTCTGGGATTTTAAATGGCACATGCAATTTTATCCTGACGCGCATGGCAAAGGACGGTTTGTCTTTTGAGGACGCGCTTAAACTTGCGCAGGAAAAAGGGTTTGCCGAGGCCGATCCCTCCAGCGATATCGACGGTTTCGATGCACGTCATAAATTGACGTTGCTCATCGCGCTCGCTTTCGGCGTTGCGCCTTGCGGTGAGACAATCCCGACGCAAGGCCTGCGCGCCTTAGATCCGTGCGATTTCGCTTTTGCGGCGGCGCAGGGCTTGCGCCTTAAAATGCTGGGCGTCGCGCGGCAGAGGGCAGGCGGATTGGAACGTTGGGTTGCGCCGTGCCTTGTGCCGCAGGATGCAACTTTGGCTTCGGTCGAAGACGAAGTGAACGCCTTGCAGATTGAGGGCGATGCCGTCGGACCCTTGACGATCATCGGACGCGGCGCTGGCGCGCAGGCGACGGCCAGCGCGGTCGTTGGCGACCTGATCGATCTGGCGCGTGGAGCTAAACCCTTGCCGTGGGGGATGCCCGTCGAGCTGTTGCAAATTGAGCCGCCGCCTGTGGCTGAAACGTCGGCGCGTTGGTATGTGCGGGGGCTGGGGGCCGAAGAAGCTTTGGCTGCCAAAGGGATTCCGTGCGTTGCCAGGCAAACGCCGCCTTTGCCCGAATCGGCCTTGCGGGCGGTTTTAGCTGCCTTGCCGCAAGCGTTGGCCTTGCGAATCATGGACGCGCCATGATTTTGCTTTCCGGCCTATACAATAAGGACTAAAAGAGTCGCGTCGCCTTCTCTGTTAAAAAAAAGGAACTTCGACCATGCATAAAGACGCTTATATGGACCGCAATTTGGCGCTCGAACTGGGCCGCGTCACGGAATCGGCTGCACTTTCCTGCGCAGCGATGATTGGTCGTGGCGATGAAAAGGCTGCCGATCAGATGGCGGTCAACGGTATGCGCAAGGCGCTGAACGTTCTTGAAATCGACGGCACGGTTGTGATCGGCGAAGGCGAACGCGACGAAGCGCCGATGCTTTATATTGGTGAGAAAGTCGGTTTGGGTACGGGCCCGAAGGTCGATATCTCGCTTGATCCGCTTGAAGGTACGACGATTTGCGCGCGCGGCGGTGTGAATGCCCTGGCCGTTGTCGCTATGGCCGAAGCGGGCGGCTTTTTACATGCACCAGACGTTTACATGGATAAAATCGCCGTGGGTTGCGGTTTGCCGGATCATCTCGTCGATCTCGACGCGCCAGTCGAAGAAAACATCAAAAACCTCGCGCAGGCGAAAAAAGCCGACGTTTCCGATTTGCAGGTTTGCATTTTGGACCGTCCGCGCCACGAAGAATTGATCGCGCGCGTTCGCAAGATCGGTTGCCGTATCATGCTGATCGGTGACGGTGACGTTTCGGGCATTATCTCGACCTCCGAACCGGAAAGCGGCATTGATTTCTATGTTGGGACTGGCGGCGCGCCGGAAGGCGTTTTGGCAGCGGCGGCGTTGCAATGCATCGGCGGCCAAATGCAAGGCCGTTTGGTTTTCCGTAACGATGCGGAAAAGGAACGCGCGGCGCGCGCTGGCATCACCGACCTCAAGAAAAAGTATGAGCTGAACGAATTGGCTCATGGCGATATCTTGTTCTCAGCGACGGGCGTGACCAACGGTTCGATGCTGCGCGGCGTGCGGATTTTCCCGGGCGGCGCCAAAACGCACACGGTTGTCATGCGCTCGCGTACGGGTACGGTGCGTTACATTGAGGCGCATCACAATTTCCAACGCAAGCCTTTCGCGGAGAAATGACGCCGCCGGCTTTTTTAAACGTCGAAGAATCTTACTCGGGCCGACGCTGGGTCGCGCGCGAAGTTGACGAACGTCAGGCGCTTGCGCTTGTGCAGCGGTTTACGCTTGATGAATCCGTTGCGCGCAGCCTTGCCTCGCGCGGGCTTGACCTTGAATCGGCGGGCGCGTTTTTGGCCCCGCGTTTGCGCGAGGCCATGCCCAATCCCTCGCAGTTCAAAGATATGGACAAAGCCGTCGCTCGTTTTGTCGCGGCTGTGCAGGGTGGCGAACCTCTGGCCGTGTTCGGGGATTACGACGTGGATGGCGCGACGTCGTCGGCGCTTTTGCTGCGCTTCGCCCGCGCGCTTGGCGTGGAGATGCGGCTTTATATTCCTGACCGCTTGACCGAAGGCTATGGCCCCAATGTGCAGGCTATGCAAAAGCTTGCCGCGCGTGGGGTCAAGCTGACGCTTTGCGTCGATTGCGGCGTGACGGCGCACGAGGCTTTGGCCGCCGCGCAAAAAGCGGGCATGGACGTGATCGTCCTTGATCACCACACCGCCGAACCAGATTTGCCGCCTGCCGTCGCCGTCGTCGATCCCAATCGTCTTGATGAGCCTCTTTGCGATGATTTTGGCAATCTGGCCGCCGTTGGCGTGACGTATTTGTTCATCGTGGCCGTGAACCGCGCTTTGCGCGCGGCGGGTTTTTATAACGAAGCGCGGCCCGAGCCTGCTTTGATCAATTGGCTTGATCTTGTTGCGCTGGGCACGGTGTGCGATGTCGTCAAGCTAACGGGGCTCAATCGCGCTTATGTGGCGCAGGGGCTCAAAGTTATGGCGTCGTACAGTAATGTTGGCTTGCGCGCCTTGGCACAGGTGGCGGGGTCTATTCATGCGCCGGATGCCTATACAGCCGGATTTATTTTGGGTCCGCGTCTTAATGCGGGCGGGCGCGTGGGCCGTTCGGACACAGGCGCGCGGCTTTTATCGACGGAAAATGAAGAAGAAGCGGCGAAGCTTGCCGCTGAGCTGAATGAGCTAAACGCGCAGCGCCGTGAGATGGAGGCCAGCGTTTTGGCTGAAGTCGATACGATGCTTTTCGATGCGGAAGCGCCGCTGACCTTCGTTGCTTCGGAAAATTGGCATCCCGGCGTGATTGGCATTGTGGCCTCACGGCTCAAGGATAAATTTCACCGACCAGCTATCGTGATTGCGCTCGATCAGCAAATCGGCAAAGGCTCGGGCCGCAGCGTCGGCGCGGTTGATCTGGGCGCAACCGTCATTGCCGCGCGGCAAGCGGGGCTCCTCATTAATGGTGGCGGGCACAAAATGGCGGCGGGGCTCACCGTCGCACGCGAGAAGCTTGACGCCTTGCACGCTTTTTTGAATGAACGCATTGGCAGGCAGCTTGAGGCCGAACCCTTTGTCCCGACATTGACGGTCGATGGTTTGATTGGCGGCCCTGCAATGAATGGCGCGTTGCTCGATCAGCTTGCGGCGCTTGCGCCATTCGGTACGGGCAATCCTGAGCCGCGTTTTGCGCTGGCCGCCTGCCGGATGATCCGCGTCGATATCGTGAAAGAAAAACACGTCCGCGTCATTGCCTCGCAAGGAACGGTGCGCATCGCGGGCATTGCTTTTCGTGCGATGGAAAGCGGGCTTGGCCCCGCGCTTTTGGCGAGCGTTGGCCGTTCGTGCCATCTGGCCGGGCATATCCGCCGCGATACCTGGCAAGGCCGGGATCGCGTGCAATTTCTTTTGGACGATGCCGCAGACGCGGCCTAAAGAACTTATCTCAAATACAAACTAATAAAATCCAATGTAATTTTAAAAGAGCCCTAACGACCTCGTGGTAGGATAAAACTGTTTTAAAGGAAGAAGCATTTGAAGGAAGGAAGACAAAATGGTTTGGGACCCTTTCATAGCCTTTCGCCGGAGGCAAACAGACTGGCAAACCCAGACCTTTCGTTTTATTGGCCTGCCGCCGCTCGCTTTTGCCGATTTGCACGAGGCGTCTTTTTCTCTCGTTGAGGTGCTGAAGCCGCAATTCGATCAGATTGGCAAACGGACGGCGAAGGGTGTCGTGCAGATTGACGAAAAGAAGGGCATTGCTCTTTTTAAGAAAGCATTGGACGGCAAAGTGGGCGTTGAGCTCGAGAACGCCGCCGCCGAATTGATGCTGACATCGAGCCGGGCAGATGAAGCGAGCGATTGGGAACGCTTCAACGGATGGGTCGCGCGGCGCTCGCAGCCGCTCGACCCGAGGCTGATCGAAGCGTTGGGACGCTTTTACGTCTGCCGCCTGAATAAAGTTTTAGAGCGCACGCGGCAACCTGCCGTGCGCCGGGCCCCAACAAAGGCGGCCTATACGCTTTAGGGGTGGCTGAGGGGGAGAGAAGAGGGGCCTTTTCGCAAAGGCCCCTCGTTTTTTTAGGCCGAATAATAAAGATCGAATTCGACCGGATGCGGCGCAACGCGATAGCGATCCCATTCTTCCTGTTTGAGGGCTAAATAGGATTCAAGGAAATCTTCGGTGAACACGCCGCCCTTAAGCAAAAAGTCGTGATCTTTTTTCAAGGCGTCCATGGCCTCTTTCAGCGTGCTGCAAACAGTCGGAATCTTCGCAAGCTCTTTGGGTGGAAGCGCGTAAAGATTTTCTTCCATCGCTTTGCCCGGATCGATCTTGTTCTTGATCCCGTCAAGGCCCGCCATCAGCATGGCCGCAAAGGCCAGATACGGATTGGCGCACGGATCGGGGAACCGCACTTCGACGCGCTTGCCCTTGGGGCTTGAGGCGTAAGGAATGCGGCAGCTGGCCGAACGGTTCCTTTGCGCATAAGCCAAAAGGACGGGCGCTTCAAAGCCCGGCACAAGCCGTTTATAGCTGTTCGTCGCCGGGTTGGTCAGAGCGTTAAGCGCCTTGGCGTGTTTGATGATGCCGCCAATATAATAAAGCGCCGTTTCCGAAAGCCCCGCATAGCCTTTACCAGCGAAAAGCGGTTTATCGCCTTTCCAAATGGACTGGTGCGTGTGCATGCCTGAGCCGTTATCGCCAGCGATCGGTTTCGGCATGAACGTCGCCGTTTTGCCATAGGCTTGCGCGACGTTGTGCACGACGTATTTGTACATTTGCAGATTGTCGGCGATGCGTACCAGCGTCTCGAAGGCGAGGCCGACTTCGTGCTGCGCGGCGGCGACTTCGTGATGGTGCTTTTCGATTTTGATGCCGACTTGTTGCAACAAAGCGAGAATCTCGGTGCGCAGGTCTTGTGCGCTATCGACCGGATTAACCGGAAAATAGCCGCCTTTCGTGTGCGGCCGGTGACCCATATTGCCTTCGGGAAACGCGTGACCCGTGTTGTTCGGGGATTCGATGGAATCCAATTTGACGAACATGTCATAGGGATTGGTGCTGAAGCGCACGTCATCGAAAACGAAAAACTCTGCTTCCGGTCCGAAAAAGGCTGTGTCACCAACACCCGACGCTTTCAAATAAGCTTCGGCTTTTTTCGCGATGGCGCGCGGGCACCGTTCGTACGGTTTGCCCGTCGTCGGGTCGTAAACGTCGCAGAATAAAACCATCGTCGGGACGCTATAAAACGGGTCGATCACGGCGGTCGTCGGATCGGGACGCAAAATCATGTCGGATTCTTCGATGCCTTTCCAACCGGCAATCGACGAGCCGTCGAACATAATGCCTTCTTTAAAGGCATTCTCGTCCAGCGTTGAGGCATGCTGCGTCAGGTGTTGCCAAGCGCCGCGCGGGTCCGTAAAGCGCAGATCAACGTAATCAATGTGGTTCTTTTTGAGAAAATCCGGAATGTTTTTCGCAGGAGCCATGGTTAATCCCCTTTGGGCAAGCGGTTGGAAAGCTTTTGAAAAAGCAGATAACTTCACTTGTATGCGCCCGAAAGTGTAAACACTTTTTCAAGTACTTGACAAATTTAGTTGGATTGGGCCTATATGGCGCCTCAAGAAGCACAAAGGACGTCCGTTTCCGTTCAAGCTGAAACGGCCTTTTCCTTTACGCTCGAAAGGGTTACACCTTTCGGCTGAAACGTGTGGCGGTTGTAGCTCAGTTGGTAGAGCCCTCGGTTGTGGTCCGAGTGGTCGTGGGTTCGAGTCCCATCGACCGCCCCATTTTTTAGAAAAGTTCGAACCCACGCTTTTTGTTTGGCACACCGCCTGCGGCGGTGGTGCTGGTGGTTCGAGTCCCATCGACCGCCCCATTTTCCTCTTTATATTCTCCCTCAGACGCCGGGCGCGGGCCTCCGCCCGCTTGGCTTCGTGCGCATGAGCGCACGGGGCCGAGAGTGGCCCAACGAACCGCTGCGCGGTTCGAAAAGTTCGAACCCACGCTTTTTGTTTGGCACACCGCCTGCGGCGGTGGTGCTGGTGGTTCGAGTCCCATCGACCGCCCCATTTTTTAGAAAAGTTCGAACCCACGCTTTTTGTTTGGCACACCGCCTGCGGCGGTGGTGCTGGGGGTTCGAGTCCCATCGACCGCCCCATTTTCCTCTTTATATTCTCCCTCAGACGCAGGGCGCGCTGCTTGCCGCAGGGCGGTTTTTGCTAACGGCATGTTCCCCTTCATAACGTCCGTCATGTCCGCTTTCGCGGAAAGGGCACCATGTGCGCCGGGCAGCTTTTTCTATTGGCCCAAGCCTGACCCCAATCAAAAAGGAAGGAAAGTATTAAGCAGTTATGACTGCGCTTGTGAGGAGGGGATGAAGAGGATAACCTCTCCCACGCGGAGGAGCTTTGCTAGCCAAGGGTCCTTTCTGCTTTTATCCCGGAGAAAATGATGAGCTGCGTTGTCGTCGGATCAACAACCATTGATGTTTATGCTACGCCAGAGATCCAGAAGATTCTTCCCGGTGGCGGTGGCTTTCATGCGGCTATGTCTTTGGCTTTTACCAAAGGGCACGCGACGGCTCTTACGACTTATAGTCGCCCCGTTTCGCCGGGCGCAGCGCAAGCGTTTTATCATTTCTTGTCATCTTCTGGCATTGAACTATATGCGCAACCGAATGCTGTTCCGGCCATCAGCCTTTATGAAACGAATGAGGCTATCGAAAAGAAAAAGCCAACCAGACAGATTCGTTATGAGGATTTTGTCTTCAATCCGATGGAAGCGGCGCGCGCTTTGCCCCATGTGGTGTCGTCTGTAGCGTTTTTGGGAAGTCCAACCGTTGCGGCGCAATCTTTCCCTTATTTCATTAGGTATGCGGAGCAGCTCGTGCGCCAAGGCATTCCTGTCGCCGTCAATTGCAACGCGCGCAAAAATACGGATCAGTCGTTGCTGAAAGAATGGGGCCGCGTTGCGCAGATCGTTACCTTAAGTCGAGACGACATCGCGCCAATGTTTGGTGAAAACATGGAAGTTAAGGCTTGCGGTTCTTTGTTTTTAGGCTGGGGCGCGCAGGCTGATTTTGGAACGAAGATTGTTTTGATTACAAATGGCGAACATGGCGTGGACGCTATGTGGAAGGGCGATCGCGGCAAAATTCAGCATGCTTGTTTCTCCTTAATGGAAAAGGCGTTTAAGGGAGAAAATCAGGCGGGCGCTGGTGATGCCTTTATGGCGGGAACGGTTGAGGCTGCAAGCGCACTTCATATGCACGCGACAACGATGCCAACAGAGGCCCTTGTTTCGGAATTAGTGAGCGGCGGGCAGAAAGTGTCGGCGGCTTATCTGAATGGTCGGGCCGATAAGCTTGATTCTCTTGGTTCTTTGATGAAGGTGAATCCGCAAAACCCGCAACAGGTCATTGGTTCTTTTTATCCCCAATGGAACGCGCCGAAGCCTTAAGAGGCAAGAACGCATGCCCTTAAATACCAAAGATTGGATGCGACTTTCGCTGCAATGACGCTGCGTGCGCAGAGCCATTAATAACCACCGTCATTTCCGCGAAAGCGGGCATGATGGAAGGGGGTAACGGCTGGGACGTTCTTAAAAAAATCGCCCCACGCAGGTGGCGCAGGCAGCCCCACCGGTGTGGCGCTTTATCCCCCTAGCTCTGGCTCGCTTCATGGGTTACGGTTTCGCATGGCTAAACGATCGTTTCCCTTTTTGAGTGTTCTAAGCTTTGTCGGCGGCATAGCTCTGTGCGTTGCTTTGGCCTTAAGCCAAGAAGTGACAGCTTCGGACGCAGGCGTGCTCTTGGCTTCGTATTCTTTATTCGGGACATTTCTCGTCGTTCTTTTGACGGCGGCCTTGATGTTTTGCGGTGAGCGAAAATGGGCTCTTTTAGCTCATGCCTGGACGCCGGCCGCGCAAAAACCTCCGGCGGCTTTTTTGCGCCGCCATTATCTTTGGCAGAATTGGGCCGCGCAATTTGTGCCGCCAGCCTTGGCGATTGTCATTGGGCGTGGGCTGGCCTCGCGGCGCATGCCGGGCGGCACGATGCAAAGCGGCATTATCAGCGGCCTTTTCGATCAGGCGACGGATTTTATTCTTCTTTGCGCTTTGTTGCCGGGCTCGTTCCTCTTTTTCTTCGCGGGGGCGGGCAGCGCGGGTTTTGTGGTCGGTGCAATGCTGGGCGTTTTGCTTGTTGCGGCGATGGGCGCAGGCTTGCGTCGTTTTTGTCCCGAACCGCTGCGCACGATTTTCTGGCCTTTATTCCATTGGTCTTTGGCGCGTGCGCTTTTGACCTTGTGGCGATTGCTTATAGGCGTTTTAGCGCTTGGTTTGGCTATCCCTCTCTTGCCTGTTGCGGCGTTGACCCCTGTTGTGAGCTTTGTCGCGCTCATCCCCTTGACGCCGGGTAATTTGGGCCTTGCCGAATGGGGGTGGGTCGGCGGTCTGGCTGCCGACGGCGTGGACGCGCATGAAGCCGCTTTGTATGCGCTGGGCTTCCGCTTACTCGTTCTTGTTGCGCAAACGCTCCTTTTGGGGCTCAATGAAGCCTATGAATTCTACGTTGCCAGAACTGCCGTCCAAACCACCGTTTGATCTTTGGAACCGCTTCGCTCTTTTGACGTGCGCTGAAATGCGCGCGGCTGAGGCTTTGGCTGTTGGGCGCGGCGGCAAGACCTTTTTCGATTTGATGCAGGTCGCGGGCGGTGCGGTGGCAAAGGCCGTTATTCAACGTTTTGCGCCGTGTCGTGTCCTTGTCCTTTGCGGCGCGGGCAATAATGGCGGTGACGGCTATGTCGCGGCCGAGGCGCTGCGTAAAGCCGGTTTTGCCGTGCGGGTTGGCGCCTTGGCGCCTGTGATGGCTTTAGACGCCAAACGAGCGGCTAAGGCGTGGCAAGGGATGACCCTGCCGCTTGACGATTCTTTGCTGGACGATACGGACCTTGTCGTCGATGCGTTGTTTGGGACAGGGCTAACGCGTCCTTTGGAAGGAACAGCGGCGCAGGTGGTGCGGGGCTTGGCCGCGCGGCATTTGCCCGTCGTCTGCGCCGATATGCCAAGCGGGATTGACGGCGATACGGGGCGTTTGCTTGGCCTTGCCCCGCGCGCGCAGGTGACGGTGACGTTCTTTCGCAAAAAGCGCGGGCATGCGTTGCTGCCTGCTTTAGGCTATTGCGGCGAAACGATCGTAGCCGACACGGGTATGGATGCGACTGTTTTGGACGAAATCGCGCCGCGTGCGGCGGAAAACGATCCGGCTTTGTGGGAAGATCTATGGCCACAACCTACGCGCGAAGGTCATAAATATGATCGCGGCCATGCCGTCATCTTTGGCGGGCCGCTTTTAACGGGGGCTTCACGCCTTGCGGCACGTGCAGCGCAGCGGATCGGAGCGGGGCTTGTGACGCTTGCCGCGCCGCGCGAAGCTTGGGCCGTTTATGCGCAGGCGATGGAAAGCGTGATGATTGCGCCGTATGACACCGCCGTCGATGCGCAAAAGCTTTTGGACGATCCCAAACGTAACGCTGTTTTGATAGGCCCTGGTTTTGGGACGGAGGAACCGCGTTTGGCCTTTGTGCGTGATGTGTTGGCCAGCGGCAAGCCGTGCGTGCTGGATGCTGACGCTTTGACGCTTTTGGCCCGCGCGCCTCAGAATCTTTCCGGCCTTTTCCATGAAAAGTGCGTTTTGACCCCTCATGAGGGCGAGTTCGCACGGCTTTTCGGCGGGGCGGTCGATTTAAAAGCGGATAAAATAACCCGGGCCGGGCAGGCGGCGGCGCTGACAGGGGCGGTTGTTTTGCTTAAAGGCGCGGATACGGTGATCGCGGCTCCTGATGGCTATGTCGTTGTTAATATTAATGCCCCGCCGTGGCTGGCCACGGGTGGGGCTGGCGATGTCTTGGCCGGTATGATCGTCGGGCTTTTGGCGGCCGGGATGCCGCCCTTTGCGGCGGCCTGCGCTGCGGCTTTTGCCCATGGAGCCATCGCGACCCGGCACGGTCCGGGCCTGATTGCGGAGGATCTTGTGGCGGGTATTGGCAACTATCTTGACCTAAAAATGAGAAAATAAAGCCCTCAAGACTTGTAAAGCCTAAAAAAATGGGGTCATAATAGAGGGGGATTTCTGCCTAGAAATGAAGAAAAGGACCCCTTCATGATTTTAGGAGCATTGGCAACGCACGTTCTGACTGTCGAGGTCGGAGCTTTCTATCGCCGTTATGGAAGCGGCGCACTGGTGGAGACTGCCCATGTTCTGGAGGTCGGGCCCGACAAAATGGGCATTATTCATGTGCGTTTCCAATTACAGGTCACGCGCGGCAACGGCAATCCAACCATCGAAACGCGCACGCTCGCGCTTGAAGCTTTTCAAAATAAATTTAAAGAACGCGTGAAGAATTTATAATTTTTGAGTGCCTTTCTTCTTATTTCAGGGAAGAGTTATGTCTTTTTCAAAAGAAAATTATATCCGTTTTTGGACGGAATATTTTGCCATTTTGCCCGACGCCTTGCCGCGTGGCCAAGCTTTCTATGAAATGAAACCCCGCCGCGTCATTGTGCGCGATCTTATTTCTTGCGCTCAAAAAATCTTGGCTGGTCACGGTAATTTAATGGGAGGCGAGGCTGTTGCGCCCGGCTTTTCGCGTGAGACCTGTCTTGTGCCGCTTAGCCGTGCCCTTGAGCAGATTGATCAATCGTTGGCTTCAGGAAAAATCGGAGCCAAAGCTTTGCGCGTTCATCAAGAGCTGCAAGCGCCGATCAACTTGCTTGCCTCTTATTATGCGCGCCGTGCGACTTTTTACGATGAAAAGCAAAAAAAGACCGAACAAGCGTTGGCGGACGAAAAGGCCATCATTTCCGCGGTTATCGAACGCTGCCATCCCGACAAACTTCTGGACTATTTTGGCGACAGGGCCAGCTTGGCTTTCGATGGCGGCAAAACGCCCGTGCCCGCGAAAGACGAACCTACGGGCGGTTTGTTGCGCTCTTTGATGGTAAAAAAACTGATTGAGGAAATAAATACTTTTGGTAAGGATGCGCTAGGCGACCCCAATGTGGTTCGGTATATGAAGCAAGATGTGAACAGCTTGTCTATCTTGGCTTCTGGTAGCCAAACATTGAGCGATCATCTGGAAAAATTTGCAGAAGAAGTACGAACGGCTTTCGAAGAAAAGAAGCCGGAAGGCAAACTTCTTCTTTTCCCGTCCCGCCCCGGCGTCGTGGGGGCCTCGCAAGCGGTTTGGGGTAAGAAACTATAGTAAAAAGCGGCGGGCGTTCCCCGGCGAAGCTGCGAAGTACCTGCAGCGGAGCCGCAAAAGCTTTGCGCCGGACGGAAAAATCCTATAGAAAAAGCCCTCGTGCGGGCGTGGCGGAACTGGTAGACGCGCAGGATTTAGGTTCCTGTGATGAAAATCGTGGGGGTTCGAGCCCCTTCGCCCGCACCATAATTTCAGTTCTTATTTTAGTCGGATCAATAAATGCTTTTAGATCATTACGACCTTTTTGCTTTTGATTTAGACCGAACGCTTATTGCGGTCGCGGACTTCGTTTGGAACCACCTTCATGATCGGTTTGGTGTCGCGCCTGCGGTTCGTAAGGCGCGCCGCGAACAATTTAAGCAAGGCCAGCTTTCTTACAAAGATTGGGTGAAAGCCGACCTTGGCGATTGGCGCGCACAAGGCCGGACGCGTGCGGATTTTGTCGATGCGCTTTCTGAGATTAAGCCGATTGCCGGCGCCGAAACCTTCATTCAGACATTACAAAAAGAAGGCAAGAAAGTCGTTTTGATTTCGGGGTCTGTTTCGCTCGCGCGGGAGATCGTTTTGCCGCATACGCGTTTCGACGCGGAATATATCAACAGAATTCACTTTCTGCCGGATGGTGGCTTGGCGGATTGCACGGCGACGAATTATGATTTTGAAGGGAAGGCGTTGGCTCTTATGGCGTGCGCGCGCACGTTTCGTATCCCCATGGCGCGAACGGTTTTTGTTGGCGACGGTGAAAACGATGCGCCCGCCCTTCGGCAAGCGGGGCTTGGCCTCGCTTTTCATGCCTCATCGGAAAAGGCGAAAGAGGCTGCGCGGATCGTGATTGATGGCGATGATATGGGGCTTGTGCAGGCCTTTTTTCAAAAAGAGGCCGCGCTGGATTGCTGCCTGGGCAGAAGCGGCGCCTTTCGTAACATCACCAATAATCTGACTTAGGGTCAGGCCTCTAGGCTCAGGCCCCATTAAATGACGCGTGCACGGCCAGGAACGTCTGAACCGTCATTTCCTTACGTGGGTCTTGCGGTGCGGGGTTGGCTGTCAAAAAGCTGCGACACACGGCGGCGATTTCGGTGCGATGCTTGTTTCTTTGTAACGTTCGTTCGACAAGCTTATGTACGCCGTTTGGATCTTGCTCAGCATAATCTTTTGCATAAAAGGCGAAATTATCCGTGAGACAAGTTTGAACCTCTGGCGCGAGAGGTGACGCGTCATCGAATGAGCCAGCAAGCGTACGGAGCGTTTGGCTTGGCGTGGCGGCATAGGAAGCATCGATGAGGAAGCCAAGTACGTTTTTCCCTTCGTCCACTAAATCCTTGTCGCTCTCCACGAAAGGTAAAAGGCTCATCGCATGAGCTAACGCTTCGCAAGGCTCTTCGTTGCCCAGAATTTCGGCCCAGCGCAGGGCGTTGTGAACGCCGCGCTTTTCTAACGAAGCGGGAAAGTTGCCTTTTTGCAGCATGGAAACAAGGAAGGGGAGGGCGAGGGCGGCACGCTGGGGCGAAGGGTTGTTCGTTCCATCAAGCGCGGCTTCAAAAAGGATTTGTTGCGTCGGCGGCGCGTGCTCTGTTGCGTCGAGAGCCGCTTCGATCAGGGCATACGTCTTGCGCGGATTCGTTTTGAAAAAGAGCGATGTCCGTTCGCTGACAAAATGCGCCGTGCGTTCAGCGGCTTCCGGCGTCAAAAGCGAATGTGTCAGCGTTTTTTCAAGAAGCGCGGCTGTTTTATCGGGTTGTTTGATGGCGTAATCCGGTAAAAGCGCCAAAAGCAAAAGCATCCGGTTCGTTTGTTCGGTCTCCGAGATGGCGCATTCTTTTTCGTTGCTAAGTAAAGAGATCGTCCAATCGGCATCGCGTTCATAGAGTTTGTTGGCGATGACAAGGCGCTTGGTGCGTAAAAATTTTGTTAAAGCCTTGCTTTCGATAACGCCATCCAGCGCGTTATTGAGAAGCCGTAGTGTATTGTCCGGCTCGTGGCGGAAGTGGCCATCGATAAGATCGTGCGCCTTGCGTTGCAGTACTTTTGAAACCTTGGCTGCCGTTTCGTCCGTTATATTTAAAGGTTGCGTGTCGAGGCGCTCAATGGCGTTGAAAACAGAGAGAAGGGTGCCGTCCGGCTCTATCGCGAAAAAGGAATTGGGTGCGTGATAGAGTTTTTTGCTGGCGCTTTCGTGCAGAAGTGTGCCCAGTTCGACATGGTCCTGCGTTTCGGCCAAGACGGTTAGCATCAGGTCAAGCGAATCCAAATCCTGTTTGGCGAGCTTATCGACGACGATTTCCCAGATTTTGACTTCCTCGGGATCGTTGGGATTGATCGTGAGCGTGAGCGACGGATAGAGCTTCAGGAGCCGCATGTCGTCATTCGTCAGCAAAGCCGCGTTGACTTTATAAAGGACGCTGGAAAGCGGGGCTGGGCTCTGAACCATCGAAATATCCTTATGCAAACGAAACATTTTAAGTATGGAAGCAAAAAAGCATTTAGGCTTTCCCGGTTCAAGTCAGAAGATGCCGTTACCGTGAAAAAAAAGGATTTTTCCTTTATTTGAGAGGGATTTGCCGGGGAAAACCTTTATATTATTAACCTTTTCAAGGCGTTATTTGTGATTGCGCGTACTTTGACGAAAGTGGTAGAACCGCCACTCTGTCGGAAAACAAAGAACAAAGTAAGGATTTTGGTCTCATGACGAAGATTGAAGAAACGAAAACCGAAGGTTTGAAGCGCGCTTTTAAGATTGTTGTGCCGCAAGCCGAGTTGGAAGCGGCGCTCTCCAAGCGTTTAGAAGAAATTGGCAAAAAGGCCAAAATCCAAGGCTTCCGCCCGGGCAAAGCCCCGCTCGCCATCATCCGCCAACATTATGCGCATCAGGCGCAGCACGAAGTGATTGATCAAGTGATCAACGATTCCGTGCACCAAACGCTGACTGAGCGCAAACTGCGTCCGGCTGTGCAGCCTAAGGTCGATGCGCTTGAAGGCGGTGAGGAAAAGGATCTTTCCTTTACGCTTGAAGTCGAAGTTTTGCCGGAAATCAAGCAGGCCGATTTTGCAAAAATGAGCTTTGAGCGTCAGGTCGCGGACGTTGCGCCCAAGACGATTGACGAAGCCGTTGAACGCATCGCGAAATCCATGCACCAACCGGAAGAAGTCACGGAAAAGCGCGCCGCCAAAATGGGCGACACGGTTGAAATCGACTTTGACGGCAGCGTGGACGGAAAATCCGAACCGGGCATGAAGGCGGAAAATCACAGCCTTGAGCTTGGCTCGCATGCGCTGATCGATACATTCGAAGACCAGATCGTCGGCATGAAGGTCGGCGACAAAAAAGACATCAAAGTCACGTTCCCGGACGACTATCATGCTGAACATTTGTCCGGCAAAAAGGCCGTCTTTGCGGTGGCGTTGAAGAAGCTTTTGGCCCACAAGCCCGTCGAAGTGAATGAGGCCTTGGCTACGGAAATCGGCTTCCCGTCGATGGACAAGCTGCGTGAACGCATTGCGGACGATATTGCCGCGAACTATGCCCAGATCTCGCGCCTTGTTTTGAAGCGTGCTTTGATGGACAAGTTGGCCGATGCGCATGCGTTCGACCTGCCTGAATCGATGGTCGAGAGCGAGTTCGATGGTATTTGGGAACAAGTCCAGAAGGACAAGGCCGAGGGCCATCTTTCGCCGGAAGACGCCAAAAAGAGCGACAAGGCTTTGAAGGACGAATACCTCAAAATCGCTCAGCGCCGCGTGCGTTTGGGCCTTTTGTTGGCTGACGTGGCGGAAAAGAACAAGATCGAAGTGGCGCCAACGGAGATGCGCAACGCTATGATCGCGGAAGCTCGTCGCTTCCCGGGTCAAGAAAAGCTCGTTGTCGATTACTACACCAAGAACCCGGGCGCGATTGAACGTTTGCGCGCACCGCTTTTGGAAGACAAGGTTGTCGATTTCGTTTTGGCTTTGGCCAAGATCACGGAAAAGAAGATTGATGCCGAAGAGCTGATCCATCTGCCCGAGAAGATGGAAGATTAAGGCTTTCGTCGCAGAATGAAAAAAGGCGGCTCCATTGCGGGCCGCCTTTTTTATGGTTTTCTCATGTGCCGCTGCCTGCGCAGCTGCCTGCGCAGGGCTGTTTTTGCTAACGGCTTCGCCATTAAAAACAATCGTCATGCCCGCGTAAGGCGGGCATCCAGGGTTCTTAGAATAAATGTTTGCCTTTACGACTCTGGATTGCTTCGCTTCCCCCTACGCCCCTACGGGGCTTCGGTGCGACAAGTCGCTCGCAATGACGGCCTATGCACGGAGCGGCGGCCTAGGGTCCTGACCCTAGCCTGAGGATTGTCTAAACGTTCTGCGTGCGAAAGGACGCGCAAACCCAAGAAAGGCAGGGGGTTAAGAACGCCTCTTGCCCTGAGAGGCTAAGCCCTCTATTTTGCTCCTTGCATGGGTCGCTTCAATGTGATTCATCTATCTCTTAATAGACAGGAAGGCTTCTCTTCCTGTTTTCTCGTTTCTTCAGCGCGCCTTAGGGCGTTTCAGTCGGTCTTCTGACAGGAGTTATTCTCTATGACCATTCGCGATCGTGACCCTCTTGAGGTTGTCTCCAATCTCGTTCCTATGGTGATTGAACAGACAGCGCGCGGCGAGCGGTCGTACGATATTTTCTCGCGCCTGTTGAAGGAACGCATCATTTTCCTGATGGGCGAGGTTGAGGATCATATCTCCAGCCTTGTTTGCGCCCAGCTCTTGTTCTTGGAATCCGAGAACCCGAAGAAAGAAATCTCGCTGTATATCAACTCACCGGGTGGCGTTGTCACGTCGGGCATGGCGATGTACGACACAATGCAATATATCAAAAGCCCCGTTACGACGGTTTGCATGGGACAGGCTTGCTCCATGGGCTCGCTGCTCCTTTGCGGCGGTGAAAAGGGGCGCCGGTTCTCGTTGCCCAACAGCCGCATCATGATCCATCAACCTTCGGGCGGCGCGCAGGGTAAGGCTTCGGATATCGAAATCCAAGCGCGCGAAATCATCAAATTGCGCCAACGCTTGAACGAAATTTATGTCAAGCATACAGGCCAGTCTTTTGACGTCATCTCGGCGGCTGTTGACCGCGATAACTTTATGTCGCCAGAAGAAGCCAAGGCCTTTGGGTTGATTGACGAAGTTGTCGCCACGCGCCCGGCAGGGTCTGACGAAGAGAAAAAAGAAGATTAATAAACAGGTAACGACCCCGCGTTAGGGTGGGGAAAGCTCGAAAAGGCCGAAGCGCAGGTAAGCGCTTTGGCATAGAAAACGGAGAACGTCTTCCATGACGAAAAGCGGCGATACCAAGAATACGCTCTATTGTTCCTTTTGCGGCAAAAGCCAGCACGAGGTGCGCAAGCTTATCGCGGGGCCGACGGTCTTTATCTGCGATGAGTGCGTCGAGCTTTGCATGGAGATCATCCGCGAGGAGAGCAAGACCTCGCTCGTCAAAACGCGCGATGGTATTCCTGTGCCGCGTGAGATCAAGAACGTTCTCGACGAATATGTAATCGGGCAAGAACATGCCAAGCGCGTGCTCTCTGTTGCCGTTCATAACCACTATAAGCGGCTTGCGGCGGGCGCGCGCGGCGGCGATGTTGAACTTTCGAAATCTAACATTCTGCTTGTCGGACCTACGGGTTGCGGTAAAACGCTGCTCGCGCAAACGCTGGCGCGTATCATCGACGTGCCGTTTACGATGGCTGATGCGACGACCTTGACCGAAGCCGGTTACGTCGGCGAAGACGTCGAAAATATCATTTTGAAGCTTTTACAGGCGGCTGATTACAACGTTGAACGCGCGCAGCGTGGCATCGTTTATATCGACGAAATCGATAAGATCAGCCGTAAATCGGACAATCCCTCGATCACGCGCGACGTGTCGGGCGAAGGCGTGCAGCAAGCCTTGCTGAAAATCATGGAAGGCACGGTTGCCGCCGTGCCGCCGCAAGGGGGGCGCAAGCATCCGCAACAGGAATTTTTGCAAGTCGACACGACGAACATTTTGTTCATCTGCGGCGGCGCGTTTGCGGGCCTTGATAAGATTATCTCCGCGCGCGGACGTGGTTCGTCAATCGGTTTTGGCGCAGATGTGCGCGGGCCGGAAGATCGCCGCGTGGGCGATATCCTTTTGGGAACCGAACCGGACGATTTGCTGAAATTCGGTTTGATCCCCGAGTTCATCGGTCGTTTGCCGGTCGTGGCGACGCTGACGGATCTGGACGAATCTGCGCTCATCGATATTTTGACGCGTCCGAAGAATGCCATTGTCAAACAGTTCCAGCGTTTGTTCGAAATGGAAAGCATCGGTTTGGACGTGACGCAAGATGGTTTGACGGCGATCGCCAAGAAAGCTATCGAACGGAAAACAGGCGCGCGCGGTTTGCGCTCAATCATGGAAAACGTTTTGCTTGATTCCATGTTTGATTTGCCGGGTTCGGAAGGCATCGAAAAAGTCGTCGTCAACAAGGATGTTGTCGAAGGCAAGTCTCAGCCGATCGTCGTTCATGGCGAAACAAAGGAAATCAAAGAAGCTGGCGGCGCTAGCGCGTAAAGGCCGTCTTCTTTCTATAAGAAAGCCCTCGTCTTTGGACGGGGGCTTTTTTGTTTGGGGACGTATTGTCAAATACGGCCTTCATGTGGGGGGGGGCGTTTTTATAAAAGCTCACCGCAGGTGTCATTCCGGGGCGCGGGACGACGCTAAGCCGGGGCGCAAACTCGGAATCCCGTTTGGTTTTGGGATAAAAGAAAACGTGATTTCCGCTTTCCCCCTACGCCCCTAGAGGGCTTCGGCGCGACAGGTCGCGGAAATGACGAAAAGTATAAGGGTCTAGCCGTTAGCAAAAAACGCCCGGCGCTGACCGGGGTGTCTGTGAGAGATTAGAGTTAGGACTTCTTCTAATATATCAAGTGCGGGGCGAGCGAGCCGACAAGTGAACCAATAAGCCCCAAGGCCGGAATAAAAAGGCCGGGAATATTGGATTCAAAATGCAGGAGGGTGATGCCCAAAAACGCGCCCAAGAAAGCGCCGAGAAAAGCGCCTGGTCCTGAAATATCAGCGCCGCTTGCCGAAGCGCTTGCCAAAGCAGCGCTTGGGGCCAGAGGAAGAAGGCTCATAAAGCCAAGCGGAAAGACGCCCCTTTTTGTTCGGATGAAGCAGCTTGTTTTCATGGAAACCTCACAAATATCAACGCACCTATAATGTCTTTATTCTAATCACGAGAAGCATGGTCGCCTCAACGAGCAAAAAAGCTTTCAGCTGCCCCTTGCTGCAATGCGTCAAGAACTGTGTCTTTTTTTGCCTAGGGATTTGCCGGGGATTCATCATTAAGACAAATCGCGGCCCTTTACTTTGTGGTAAGGAACATGGCCGCCTTCGGTGGCGGTCCTGTTTTTCGCTGATAGCCAGAGCTTGTTTTTTTAGGTGGGGCGGGTGAGAAACACAAAAAGATATGAAATAATGACGCGGTTTCGCGTCTTTTTCCTGCGCAGCTTTGGCTGTTAGCTGCGCAGGAAAGATGGTTGTTTTGTGATGGATAGGCCTAACTCGTGAAACGCAGCGGCATTGTCGAATATCTTCTTCACGATAGGCCTCTCGTTACCGTATCCACAATGTACCTGATTGGCCCCAACTCGTTGCCGCTGTGTCGCAGCCTGGCGCAGGTCCATAGGAGTCACCATAAATGAGACGTTCAGCAGTGCCTTGGTTGCCGTCGGCGAGCCCAATGATATTTGTTTGCGCGGTTGTACCAACATAGGTTCCCCCATATGTGCTGGCCATCGCGACACAAGTATCCGAGGCTACGGTTGTCGATGCAAAGGTGCAGCCCGTTTGCCAGTAACCTGTCGTAGAACTGCAATAGAGTCTGAAGGCTGGGCTTGTGCTGCTTTTCAACCCATTAATATCAGCGTCGGAGAACTTCCCATATCCAGAAGTAGAAGTTAGATTTGTCGGAGTAACGGCGGCTGTATTGAGATGGTCATGCGTTGCCCCTTGAATGCCTACAGCCAACGTCCAGCCACCACCATCTTTCGTCATATCGCAATAAACGTTATTCTTTCCGCTTGATAAGGTAACTTGATACACGCCATCTGTTGTTTGGCTTGTGGTATTTTTGAGTGCGTAGCAGGAAGTCATCGCGCCGCTGTTAACAATCCAAGGGTCCGCGCTAGTGCCAGATCCCGTCTTTGTTATGTTTGCTGTTGTGACCGTCCATGTTCCTGCTGTGGTCGCTCCCACGGAAAGAGCGGCTGTTGTCGCTGTCGAACCGGATGAAGACGATGTTTGTGTGATGGCGATGGTATCGCCGGAATTGAAAACACCAGAGGTGCCAACGCTTGTGCCGTTTTTCAAAATGCCTGTGCAGCCCGTGCCGCAAACGGCGGCCCAAGGCACGGTGCTGTTGCCGCTCAATGTGACGGCGTTGCTTGTGACTGTTGTTGAGAGGGCGATGCCCGTTTGATCTGTGAAGCTAAAGGAACTGGGGCCTCCCGCACCACAGCCCGTCGTGCCGCCTAGTGAATTCCAGTTCGATCCGTCACAGCCAAGAAACGCCGTGCCTGTCCATTGAATCTGGCCCGCATGGCTGGAATCGCAGGTGTCGGACGAAGCGCCAATCCACAAAGCGGCGCGTTTCCAAACGCTGCTGACGCATTGAAAGACAGCGTCCCAATCGACGCGGTTCAGATTTCCGGAACAAGCAGCCCCGACAGTCGTCGATTCCGCCGCGTGCGCCGCAGGCGCGGGAAGGGCGAGGCAGAGCAAAAGAAGAAAAGCGAGTGAGCGAAACATAGAAAGCCTCTTCAATTGTAAGCCCTCCCTGGCGGGGTGAAGCTGGTCGTCCAGCGGGCGACGCCCTTGGAGACGCGCAATTCGTCGATATACCCATTGAGGTAATGGTAACCTGCCAGTGCAGCGCCGACGTAAAGCGTTGTTCCAACGGAAGGGAGGGCGACGGAACAAGTCTTTGTCGCGAGGGCCGTTCCGTTGCGATACATCGTCATTGTCGTGCCATAGCGAACGAGCGCGACATGATACCATGTGCCTGTCGTCCAGCCGGATGTCGAGCCTTGTGTAAAGGTGCAGCCGACCGAATCTTCATAGTCCATTCCAGCTGAATTATTATAGCCAAATTGAAGGTGTGTGCTGTTGAGGATGGCTTGTGAGTAGAAATATTGATAGCTGCTCGAGCTGAATCCATTGAAATAGACCCAAGCGTCAATGGTGAAATCGCCGCTACCGAAATCCCAGTTGGTTGAGTTTGGAATGCTCAGATAACTGCTGGAGCCGGTGAACAGGGCGCTCGCTCCGCCAAATTTGCTGGCTGCGGTTGAGGTCGTGGCGCTGGTGGGGGTTACGCTGTTGGCTGTGCTTGAGCTATCCGTAAACGTCGTGCCGCCGTTGGTGCCATCCATATGCAACAAAAGCTTTGTATAGGAATCGTTGCCGCCAGCGGCGACAAGGGACGTCCAGCTTGTGCCGTTGCAGCCTGTAAAATCGCTGCCGTTCCATTGAATGATCCCGGCGTGGCTGGAATCGCAGGTGTCCGAAGACGTGCCAAGCCAAAGCGGCGCGCGCTTCCATGAGCTGCTGACACATTGAAAGATGGTGTCCCAATCGCCCCGCGATAAAGCGCCCGTGCACGAATCACCGACATTTGTGGATTCGGCGGCCCAGCTTGACTGGAGGCTCAGTAAAAAGAGAGCGATGAAGAAAAAGAGAAGACGGCGAAGGGGCATGGAGCGACGGTCTCTGCTCAAAACTTTCAAGGCAATCGAATTGATGGCGGAACGGTACGTTCATGGATTCTATGGTAAACAAACGCCCATTGCTAACAAAAAAACGTTATAGACCGCTTAGATAAGGCGTCGGTTCGGGATAAGGCCTTGAAAGACGTCAAGACCGTCCCCACTTATCCTTCATGCCTTTCTTCTCGCGATTCTTGCTGCTTTTCCAAGCGGGATCGGGCATGCTGACGCGGTGATTTGGGGTCGCGCGGCAATAAGAGCGTAACCCCTTAGGTTGAAAGGATTCTTTATGGTCGCAGAATCGCCGTCTGGCGCACTTTATCCGGTCTTGCCGCTTCGCGATATCGTTGTGTTTCCGCATATGATCGTGCCGCTTTTTGTCGGCCGTGAGAAATCGGTGCGCGCGCTCGAAGATGTGATGCAAGAGGATAAGCAAATCCTGCTTTTGACGCAAAAGGACGCGGCGCAGGACGATCCGGCTGAAGGCGATCTGTACACGCTTGGCACGATTGGTACGATCTTGCAGCTTTTGAAGCTGCCGGACGGCACGGTCAAGGTTTTGGTTGAAGGCGGCGCGCGTGCGCGCGTGATCCGCTTTGCGGAAAACCCCTCGTTCTTCCAGGCTTTGGCAGAACCCGTGGACGAGTTCGTGGGCGATAAGGCTGAGCTTGATGCGCTTTCGCGCGCGGTCGTGAGCCAGTTTGAGCAATATATCAAGCTCAACAAGAAAATCCCGCCCGAAGTTATGGTCACGGTCGGTCAGATCGAAGAGCCGGAACGTCTGGCGGACACGATCTCCTCGCACTTGGCGCTCAAGATTTCCGAAAAGCAGACGCTTTTGGAAACGGCGTCGGTCAACGATCGTCTCGAAAAGATTTTTGGCCATATGGAAGGCGAAATCGGCGTTCTTCAGGTCGAAAAGAAAATCCGTACGCGCGTCAAAAAGCAGATGGAAAAGACGCAGCGCGAATATTATTTGAATGAGCAGATGAAGGCTATTCAAAAGGAGCTGGGTGAGGGCGAAGATGGCCGCGACGAGATTTCAGAACTTGAAGCCAAGATCAACGAAATCAAAATGTCAGCCGAGGCCAAAGAAAAGTGCCTTTCTGAGCTGAAAAAGCTGCGCACGATGAGCCCTATGTCCGCCGAAGCGACGGTTGTGCGCAATTACCTTGATTGGATGGTCGGGATTCCTTGGAACAAGCGCACCAAAACGCGCAAGAATATCAAGGAAGCGGAAAAGATCCTCGATGTCGATCATTATGGCCTTGAAAAGGTCAAGGAACGCATCATCGAACATTTGGCCGTACAACAACGCCAAAACAAGCTGAAGGGGCCAATTTTGTGCCTTGTCGGCCCACCGGGTGTTGGTAAAACGTCGCTCGGTAAATCAATCGCGCGCGCGACGGGCCGTAACTTTGTGCGCATGTCCTTGGGCGGCGTGCGGGATGAATCCGAAATTCGCGGTCATCGCCGCACCTATATCGGGTCCATGCCGGGCAAGGTTATTCACGGCATGAAAAAGGCAAAGGCCTCAAACCCGCTTTTCCTTCTTGATGAAGTGGACAAGCTTGGCTCCGATTGGCGCGGCGATCCGTCTTCGGCTTTGCTCGAAGTCTTGGATCCTGAACAGAACAATACGTTCAACGATCATTACCTTGAGGTCGATTACGATCTTTCGGATGTGATGTTCGTTTGCACGGCGAACTCGCTCAACATGCCGCAGCCTTTGCTGGATCGCATGGAGATCATCCGTCTTTCGGGCTATACCGAGGACGAAAAGATCGAAATCGCCAAGCGGCATTTGATCGCGAAGACGATGAAGGAACACGGCTTGCGTAAAAGCGAGTTTTCTATCTCGGATGATGCGTTGCGTGAGATTATCCGCTCGTACACGCGCGAAGCAGGCGTCCGCAATTTGGAACGCGAAGTCGCGACGTTAACGCGCAAAGCGATCAAGGAAATCCTGTCAAAAGCGGGCAAGTCTGTGCATGTGACGCGCCGGAATCTTGAAAAATATCTCGGTGTGAAAAAGTTCATGTACGGCGAGCTAGAGAGCGAAGATCTTGTCGGCGTGACGACGGGACTTGCGTGGACGGAAGTCGGCGGCGAGATCCTTCAGATCGAAGCTGTGACCTTGCCGGGCAAGGGCCGGATCATGATTACGGGCAAACTGGGCGACGTGATGAAGGAATCCGTTCAGGCTGCCGAAAGCTATGTTAAAGCGCGCGCGGCGCATTTTGGCATCAAGCCTTCGTCGCTTGAAAAACGCGACATCCACGTTCACGTTCCCGAGGGGGCAACGCCGAAAGATGGGCCAAGCGCGGGCGTTGGCATGGTGACTTCGATTGTCTCGGCTTTGACGGGTATTTCGGTGCACAAGGACGTGGCTATGACGGGCGAAATTACGCTGCGTGGTCGTGTGTTGCCTATCGGTGGGCTTAAGGAAAAGCTTTTAGCGGCATTGCGCGCGGGCATTACGACGGCCTGCATTCCGCAAGAAAACATCAAGGACTTGGCTGAGATTCCCGATAACGTCAAAAAAGGCCTCAAGATCATCCCGATTGGTGTGATCGATGACGTCTTAAAGGTCGCTTTGACACGGCCCTTTACGTCCATCGAATGGGCCGAGGAAGCGGAAGAAGCGGCGCAAGAAACAGCAGACGCTATGAAAAAAAGCGTTGTCGCGACCAAGAAAAAAAGTCGCACGGGTGGCGAGGGCGAAGGCATCTGCCATTAAGTTCAACATAAGTTAAGCTTGGAGATGGCGCGCGAGGTTTTTGCAACTTCGCGCGCCATCCGTTTGTCTGGCAAAGAAAAATCTCCTTAAAGCGGGCGCGTTTCCTGTGCCGCGCGTTACGCTCCGTTAACGATAATACCTTCAAAAAAGCCCGGAAAACGGCGCTGGAACGCGTCTCGTTGATTGACAGGGCAGGCGAAGAATGCCTAGATGGCCTTTCAGGGCTGACGGGTCGGAATTTGTGATGACTCGATTTTATTTTCCAGTCCTAGCACTCAAACTTTAGGGGGATCTCTCGTGAACAAGAACGAATTCATCTCGGCCGTGGCCGATAGCAAGGCGCTCGCGAAGCTTGACCTTTCCAAGGCCGCCGTGACCACGATCGTTGACGCTGTGCTCGAAACGATTGAAACCGCTCTCAAGAAGGGCGAAGAAGTTCGTCTCGTCGGTTTTGGTAATTTCTACGTCTCGAAGCGCGCGCCTTCGAAGGGCCGCAATCCGCGTACCGGTGAAAGCATCAGCATCAAGGCGTCAAAGTTGCCGAAGTTCCGCGCTGGCAAACAGCTTAAGGACTCCGTCAACGGTACCGTCGCTGCGAAGAAGTAAGAACGCAGAGAATGAAATAAAAAAAGGCCAGCCTACGTGCTGGCCTTTTTTCTAAAAGCCTTTTCTTTTCCAATCTTTTCACTATGAAAATCCTTCTCGTTGCCAAACCATGGAAAGGTGGTCTTGCCCGCTATTTACAGGCGGCGTTGCAAGAGGCTTTTCCCACGGCTTATGTCGAATGGATTGCGACACGTCCGCAAACGTGGAGTGAGGCGATTGCCTATCATCGCGATCCCAAGGCGTGGTTTCATGCGCGCGTTGAGGCGATAAATAATGCGGATTGCGCGGCTGTCTTTTTTATCAATCATCAAAAAGAATTGGTCGGTTTGGAGGCAAAGGCGCGCAACGTCCTTTATCTTATTGACGATGCGCGGCTCACGTCAGCTCAGGCGGCGCTTTACGGACGTATCTATCTTTCTGATCCGGGTTATCTGCCGGATCTCAATGCGAGCCTTCCATTTGAAAAGAGCGCGAGCCTTTTGCCTTTTGCGTGCGATCCTTGGCGGCACAAGCCTTTCCCCTATGCGGGGCCAAAAGGTGACGTCTGTTTTCTGGGTAATTACGGTCCTAAACGCGCGCGCTATTGGCTGGCTCTTTTTGAGGCTGATCTTTCGCCTCGTATTGTTGGCAATGCCTTTGGGAAACGTCAGATTTTCTGGCAGCATCCCTTAGCGTTCCGTCCGGCTGTGCCGAACGAAGTCATGGGCGGTATTTATGCGCGCTACCATGTGTCGCTCAACATTCACGCCGAGGTTGTGCGGCAGGGGACGAATATGCGCACGTTTGAGGCGGCGGCCTACGGCATCCCTCAGGTTGTCGAGTGGCGCGAGGGTATCGAGGCTTATTTTGAGCCGGAAAAGGAAATGCTTTTTTTCCATGACCCGGATGAAATGACGGCACAGATTCGCTTTTTATTGGCAAACCCGGATGCGGCGATGCGTATGGCCGAGGCAGCGCGGCAGCGCGTCTTGGCCGAGCATACCTATGTTCAGCGGGTAAAGTCCGCTTTTAAGGACGGCCTTTCTTGAGAGGCCTTGAGCTTTTTCGTAAGAGCCTATAGAAACGTGAACGGATTGGGCGGTTAGCTCAGCGGTAGAGCTTCTCGTTTACACCGAGGAGGTCGGGGGTTCGAACCCCTCACCGCCCACCAAAGCAAAAGGGGCCAATGGCCCCTTTTGCTTTGGTAAGTTGTGCGTTTCACCCCCCCCCGAAAAAGGGGGGCGACAGCGAGCCATGCAAAAACCGCGCGCGGAATAACGCGCGCGGGAGGAAAAAGAGAATGGCGAAGGTACCACGAGGACAGCGAAGCTGGACGAAGTACAACCCCTCACCGCCCACCAGTCTTCGCAAGCGTAGCGACGTTCTGTAGCTCAGCGATGACCTTATTCTTTTGCACGCTTGCGCCGCTTTGCGGCTCAGCGATGCGGGCCCCTCACCGCCCACCAGTCTTCGCAAGCGTAGCGACGTTCTGTAGCTCAGCGATGACCTTATTCTTTTGCACGCTTGCGCCGCTTTGCGGCTCAGCGATGCGGGCCCCTCACCGCCCACCAAAGCAAAAGGGGCCAATGGCCCCTTTTGCTTTGGTAAGTTGTGCGCTTCGAACCCCCGAAAAAAGGTCCCCCTCCTTGCTTCGCAAAGGTTAACGAAGCGATCACGCCTTGATGCCGGAAGAGGGGGCTCAGAAAAATGAGGCGTTCCTGCTTTTTTACCCGAAAGCGCGCGTTCTAACGGTTGACAGAAGGGGGGCGAATGCCCTAAAGCTGGCCGCCTCTAATGCGCGGGTGTAGCTCAGTTGGTTAGAGCGTCGGCCTGTCACGCCGAAGGTCGCGGGTTCAAGTCCCGTCGCTCGCGCCATTAGAGATAAAAATCAGAAGGTTAGGAAAGCGTCCGGGAATCCGCGACGCTTTTTTTACAAACGGCGAAGCCGTTTGCTGGCCCACCCCGGGCCCGGCGTATGAGGGAATAATAATTATGGCCGAAGGCCATTGGCCCATCCCGGGCCCGTGCGCTCATGCGCACGAAGCCAAGCGGGCGGATGCCCGCGCCCGGCGTTTGAGGGAGTAAAAAAGAAACCAAACGGGATTCCGGGTTCACGCTACGCGTGCCCCGGAATGACGATGATTATTAAAGGCCGTGCCGTTAGAAAAAACAGCTCCACGCAGGTGGCGCGCCCGGCGTTTGAGGGAGTAAAAAAGAAACCAAACGGGATTCCGGGTTCACGCTACGCGTGCCCCGGAATGACGATGATTATTAAAGGCCGTGCCGTTAGAAAA
>Ga0209800_10000294_pt1 | contig 93512 bp, 68 predicted proteins | sample Higcelweek8metaG_FD_187174 | JGI IMG/M metagenome (GOLD analysis project Ga0209800, IMG submission 187174) | Freshwater pond sediment microbial communities from the University of Edinburgh, under environmental carbon perturbations - High... | ecosystem: Environmental > Aquatic > Freshwater >... | reverse complement strand
CCTGATACCTGCGACTGTACCGGCACCGGCTTCACTGGTGACACATGCACGACGCCAGTCTGCGAACCGGCGTGCGGAAACGGTGGAACATGCGGCGCGCCTGATACCTGCGACTGTACTGGCACCGGTTTCACGGGTGACACATGCACGACGCCAGTCTGCGAACCGGCGTGCGGAAACGGTGGAACATGCGGCGCGCCTGATACCTGCGACTGTACTGGCACCGGTTTCACGGGCGACATCTGCACGACGCCAGTCTGTGAAGCGGCATGTGCCAACGGCGGAATTTGCAGTGCGCCGAACACTTGCGACTGTACCGGTACCGGCTTCACTGGCGCCACCTGCACGACGCCAGTCTGTGAAGCGGCATGTGCCAACGGCGGAATTTGCAGCGCGCCCGACACTTGTGACTGTACCGGCACCGGCTTCACGGGTGACACCTGCACGACGCCAGTCTGCGAACCAGGATGTACCAACGGTGGAACATGCAGTGCGCCTGACACCTGTGACTGCACCGGGACCGGCTTCACTGGTGACACTTGCACGACGCCAGTCTGCGAACCAGCATGTGCCAACGGTGGAACATGCAGTGCCCCGGATACTTGCGACTGCACCGGGACCGGTTACGCGGGCGAAACCTGCGAGGTGCTGGAAGCATGTGTTGGTTTGCTGACTGGTGGTCCGGAACCAATGCGACAGACACTTGGACAGGCCGTGGCTGCCGTCGACACTCTGCTTCAGGAAGAAACGGATCCTGTGCTTCTGGCCAGACTTGAAGGCCTCGCGACGACTCTCGATCTTACCCTTGACCTCTTTGAACGCTCCCAGAATCCGCAGCATGCGGGAATTCTGGGGGCCGCCTTCGAACTGTTGTCCGGTGCAGTCTTGACCATGACAACCGATGCCGACCTGTCGGGAAGCAGTCTGCCAGGTATTGGTGTGGATCTGGCTTCCAATGCGCTGGGTTACACATGTAATTTGTCGATATCGGTCACGCCCGATTCGTCGCAAGGCATCCTGTGCATTGCCAGCCTCGTGCAGGCGCGGGAACAATTGGATGACAGCTTGTACGCCGCAGCCGTTCATTCCCTGCAGGGCTTTCTGCTTGGAGTGCGCGACACGGAATTGACGTTTGACGCAAGCGGCCAGGAGGATTTGCTCGACGTTGCTGTTCTGCTTGGAAATGACCTTCAATCATATGCATCTGCAGCGCCAGGTTTGCCGGGGCAGGACGGTGCCCAGGGCATTGCCGATGATTTGTCGAACAAATTGATCTGGAAGTTCGACGAACTCAACGCTCCTGGATACATAGGGATCTATCAACTGCTTGAACTTGTGACCGACCTGATTCAGCTCGATCACGACCTTGTGACCCTCGCAGGCACCGGCGCCTGGGTAATCCACTGGAGATTCGGGTTATCCCAGCTTCTGTCGGGGACGATTGCCATTTTAAACGTTGAGAATGAATTTTATCTCGGCTCGGATGACTGCACTGTGCGAAGGCTCCTTGGCCTGCCGTTCTTGCCCTTCCAGCATCTTGCCTGGATGACGGAAGGTTACGCCGACCAGCTTTCGGCCGAGTCGGTCCGCTGTGACGTTTATTTCGGGTACAACGCTGCCGGTTTCGCGCCCGAAATCACCCCATCTGATTATGGCTGTTTGGTCGATCCATGCTGCCAGCCCGATTGTGATGGCCGGGAGTGTGGTCCGGATCCGGTCTGCGGTGTCGATTGCGGGTCTTGTTCTTTCGGGTCGGCATGCTCGATGGATTTCACCTGCGTTGATATCTCAAATATGGCTTATATCGATGCTGGTTCCTTCTGGATGGGCTGCAACGAAGAGATGGACAGCGACTGCTCCGATGATGAAAAACCCTATCACGCGGTTACTCTTGACGGTTATTACATCGACAAGACTGAAGTGACCGTTGGGATGTACGCGGAATGCGTTGCAGCGGGCTTCTGTACCGAGCCTTCGACCGAATACGAGCAATGTAGCTGGGGAAAAGAACTTCGCGACAACTACCCTGTCAATTGCGTCAACTGGGAGCAGGCATACAGCTACTGTGGTTGGGTCGGCAAACATCTGCCAACAGAGGCCCAATGGGAAAAGGCAGCGCGCGGATCCGATGGCCGGGTGTACCCCTGGGGAAACGAGACTGCGACCTGTGATTATGCAGTTATGACTGATTTGTCCGGTGACGGTTGCGGCACCGGAACTCCCTGGTCGGTGTGTGGTAAATCAACAGCAGGTGACAGCCCGTATGGGTTGTGCGACATGGCCGGGAATGTGTATGAGTGGTTGTCTGACAGGTATGCTTCCGATTACTACGGCAACAGCCCTTCAACAAACCCTGCCGGTCCGGATATCGGCATGTTGCGGGTGTTCCACGGTGGAAGTTTCTATTGCAATTATGATGGCCTCCGCGTGTCATTTCGTTACGGCGAAGAGCCAACCAAGGAATTTGATTGGCTCGGTTTTCGTTGTGCTTTGACTCAGGTTCACTAATTTATTTCAGTTTCATCGACTTGATGATTCCTGCCAAAAGGAAGCTAACTGGGGCTTCAACCCCTGCACATTAAATCGGAAGCTACGAACTCGCGTCGGGACTGGGGATAACAAAAATTGTCCCCGTTTTGTCGCCGGTTGACGGGCGCAGACAGGACACTCAGGCGAGCCCGGCACGACGCATCACTTCGTCGGTATCTATGGGTGGTTCGGGATTGAACAAGGCATTCCACGCCTGCGCAAAGGACAGCGCATCGCGGCGCTTGTCACCGACCGAAAACTTGAGAACCGAAAGAAAGGATTCCTGGAACAGATTCCGGTCGAAGCCGGGTAACTGAGCCAGCCTGTGCAGGTCGTCCTGGTCCTTCGACAGGAATCGGAACACCTTCATCACGGCCAGGTCTTCGGGGCAGGGAACGAAAACCCGCAGATGATGGGACCCCGGGGAAAACGGGAACACCTGCCTGCGGCGGCTTTCCCAGTCTTCGGGAAGGTAGTTGTCGAACATGTCGCCACGGGCGTTGATATTCACCGGGGGATTCTGGCGCGCCCCAACCTGCAAGGCAATTTCAAGTGCAGAACCGGCGAACGTGTCGATGTCGTCGGTCTGACGTTCATCGTCGGCGCACAGGAGTGCCACCGCGGCGCCACCAATCAAGGTGATATCAGTGCCTGGATCGGGAATCGCGCGATCGAGGGTCCTGATGAAATCCTTGATTTCCTTCAGTTGAAGAAGGTGGGTGTCAATCCTTTGCAAGGTGCCTCCTGAACAGGTCTTCGGTAAAGGCGCCGAAGACGCGGTGCGCCCGGAGAGGTTTCGGGGTTCGTTCGATGATCGTTACAGGATCCACGGGCAGCTTTCCGAAGAAAATCGCCTGGTGCGGGTCTTCCAGTCGCAGCAGGGCTTCCGCCAGCGAACGCAGGTGCGCCTTCCCGGTCAGTTCCGCAGCCATGGCCAGGGCGGCGCCAAGGACACGCACCTCGGTTTCGTTGGATGGCCGGATGGCGGTCAATAGGGCGGGGTCGGCTTTGGCGAGCAGTGCGGGCAGGACTTCGAAGGCCCGTGATTCCTTGCGGGCGGCTGCTGACCGGAGCACGTCCAGAATTCTTGCAGTCTGGACAGTGACGTCGTCCTGCCTGGGTATCAGATCCAGCGGGTCGACCTTCAGGGCGCTGGCGACCTTGCGTACGCCGGGGCTGATGGGGTCATACCCGGGTTGCATGAGGTTGTAGATGGTCTGACGGGAAACCCCGGCCATTCTTGCTACCTCAGCGACCCCGATATCGTTGTCTTTCATGACTTCTTGAAGTCTTGCTGCAAATCCACTCATGGCACCCTCCGCAGAAAGTATCGTCAGTCGATGCCGTAGTGTCAACTATTGGTTTACATGTATTGTTTTGCTTGGCAATCGCGACCGTGAAAACCGGCGGAGCATTCTGTAGGGAAATCTGTCCCCGTTCCGGGTCGAAATGGGTCGTTTTGGGACGAATATCGACGTTCCGTCAGTTCGGCTGTCTGTTGGAAGTGGCTGATTTTATTGAATGTTGCTAATTGCGGTTCTAACGCCTACACATTAAACCGGAAGTTAAGACCCCGCGTCGGGACTGAGACTGATGGGTGTTGTCCCCGTTTTGTCACCGTTCAGACAGGGGAACAGATCACAATGAACCCACCATCCGTTTAGAAATGTCCCATTCTTGGGGGGAAGGTCAGTGGTATTGCGTGTCCGACAATCTATACAATCAGGCAACGTTTGATGGTTAACTTTATGCGGTACGCGATTGCGTTTGCCTGCGTGGGCGCTTTAGTCATCGGTTGCGGGGCAGGGCAGGCCGATCAGGACAATCTGGCCGGCGTCGATGTTGCCGAAGTCGATGTTGCGGACGCCCGGGATGTTGCGGGCGCACAGGATATCCCTGACACAATGGACACGTCCGGCCGCGCCGCTGATGCCCCCGATGCGGATATCGTGCCTCCTGACGACGGCGCCGTCTACCCTGATTACGGTTCCGATGCGTCCTGCACGATCGAGGACACCAGGGTTTTCGAAGACGACAGCATCCAGGCGCCGCCATTCTTCGCCGGTGTCGACCTGGAGCAGTTCACCAGGTTTCCCGAATACGAACCCGCGATGCTGACCCCCGGCGATCCTGTCGACTACTGGGAAAAGGTTCTGTGTTATGTCGATTACCCGCCCTATGACTGCCAGGTTGTCACGTCCTTCGGAACAAAGTGTGCCAACGCCTCGGACAAGGTTGCCTGCGAGGCCGAATTCGACGCGCTTATGCCGGACAACTGGTCCCCCGGCGGTTGTGCCCCCCTTTCCTGTTTTGATTTCATGAGGGCTAACAGGGGCGACGACAACTTCCTGACCTATCCCGGCACTTTGTTTTCGCCGATAGATTCGGCCAATGAAGTCGGGTTTCTGACGTCCTGGATAGGTTACACATGCATGTCCGAAGACGCATCAGCCTGCGGATACCGCCGGGTCGATGATGGATGGGAAGTGCTTGCCGGCTGGTTGAATCAGCCCTGCTTCCCGATAACGTACGACAGGGTGCTCCTTCACGTCTCCACTGAAGCCATGGTGACGCCAATCTGTCGACAAATCTACATCGTCGATTGGGACGCTTGCATCTGAGCCAGGCAGCGCGCCGGCACATCGTTGTTTTTATTGAGTAATCTCTACACATTAAACCGGAAGTTGATGATGTCGCCGTCGCCGACGGGGTATTCCTTGCCTTCCAGACGGTATTTGCCGGCTTTGCGGGCTTCGGCTTCGGAACCCAGGCGGTCGAAGTCGGTGTAGTGGATGACTTCGGCGCGGATGAAGCCCTTTTCGATGTCGGAATGGATGACGCCGGCCGCTGTCGGGGCGAGCGTGCCGCGGCGGATGGTCCAGGCACGGACTTCGTCCTTGCCGCCGGTCAGGAATGAAATCAGGCCCAGGGCGCCATAGACTTCGCGAATAACCATGTTCAGCGCGGGTTCGGTGATTCCCAGGGCTTCCTGGAATTCCTGGCGTTCTTCGGGCGGCAGGTCGGCGATTTCTTCTTCAACCTTGGCGCAGCACACGAACGTCGGAAGGCCGCATACCGGCAGCCCGAACATCGAAAGGACCTTGTCGATCGGCTGACCGATTTCAGCGTCCGACACGTTGACCAGCACCAGCAGCGGCTTCGCGGTCAGCAGGGCGAAATTGCGCAGCAGGGGGTTTGCGGCCACCTCCGGCGCGGTGATAAGCATCCGGTCTTCCGACAGGACGTCGCGGGCCTGGGCCAGCGCGGCCATTTCATCCGGGTCGGCCTTGCGGCCCTTTTTTGTTTCGGCTTCCAGGCGTTCCAGGCGGCCCTCGACCGCCATCAGGTCAGTCAGGATCATTTCGGACACGACGTTTTTCGCGTCGGCCGCCGGTTCGCACATGTCGGGACCGTCGAACGCGCGCACGATCAGCAGCAGGGCGTCCATCGGCTTGACGGCGTTCAGGAATGCCGGGTCCATGCCGGTCTTGTTTTCCGACTTGCCCTGGGCCTGCGCTTCCACGATTTCCAGCCGCGCGTAAGTCTTCTTTTTCGGTTCGTAAATTTCGTTCAGGCGGTCAACGCGGGCATCGGGCACGTCGACCATACCCATCGTGAACCCGCCCTTCGACGAAGACCCGGACGCGCCGGTCAGCGCATGGAACATGGTTGATTTTCCGCTCTGCGGCAATCCTGTAAGCGCAACTTTCATCTGTGAACTCCGCGGGTTTGGCTATAAGTACTCGGTGAGGTTCTGTTTTTCTATTTCGCTGACCAGTTCCTTGACGTCCTGCGTCCTGTCGATCGGGCAGACCATCACGGCGCCGCGCGTGACGACCACGACCATGTTGTTCAGGCCGATCGTCGCCAGCAGTCCGCTGGTCGAATAAAGGACGTTGTCCTTCGAATCCACGGCGACCACGCGGCCGACTTCGAAGTTCTGGGACTCGCCGGACGGGAATGACGCCAGCGCGCGCCAGGACCCGACGTCCGACCAGCCGAACGATGACGGGATGACAACCACGCCGCCGCTGAGCTTTTCCATGACGCCGTAGTCGATCGAAATCGGTTCCATGCCCTTCCATGCTTCGAGGATGGCGGCCTGATCGGGTTCGTTGACGCTTTCAAGCGCAAGCAGACGCGCGCTCTGTTCGTACACGTCGGGCAGGTGTTCCTTGAACGCTTCCAGGATCACGTCGGCGCGGAAGATGAAGATGCCGCTGTTCCACAGGTAGCGGCCCGTCTTCAGGTATGCAAACGCCGTTTCCGGGTCGGGCTTTTCGACGAACGCGCCGATCGAGCGGGCGCGATGGCGGCATTCGGTGTTTTCGGGGTCGGGTTCGAAGTCGCCGAAACGGATGTATCCGTACCCGGTTTCAGGGTGTGTCGGCGTGATCCCCAGCGTGACAATCTTGCCGTGCGCGGCGTGATTCGCGGCCGCGGTCAGCACGTCACGGAAACCGGCCGGGTCGGCCACGTAGTGATCCGAAGGAAGTACCGCCAGGATTGCGTCGGGGTCGCGCACCAGGCAGCGACGCGCGGCCACGGCGATGCACGGCGCCGTATTCCGGGGGATCGGCTCGATGATGAAGTTGTCCGCTTCAAGGTCGTTGAAAAGCCGCCTGAAGCGCATGGCCAGCGTCTGCGAAGTGGCCAGAAGAACCCTGTTCATCGGGATCATTGACCTGACGCGGTCGTATGTTTCTTCGATCAGCGTGTTCTGGCTGAAAAGCTGCAGAAGCTGCTTCGGATGATCCTCGCGCGACAGCGGCCAGAAGCGCCTGCCCTTGCCGCCCGCCAGCATGAGTCCGAAAAGGTGCTGGATGGATTCCATCATGGCCTCCGTTACTGATTGACCGGTTCGTACCGGAAATCCACGCCAGACTGCCACAAACGAGCGTCAAATGCAATCCGCCTGCGCCCGCTGCGGGGCAGCGGGCTACGGCGTGACAGGTCCGTCAACAAGTCTGCAGCGGGCTGCGGCGTGGTAGGGGTCACTCCCTTATGAAGGGTAATACGGCACCGCAGTCGGGGCAGAGGTTTCCGGAAACCAGGCGGTTCGCCTTCACGTGCAGGCCTTGTCTTTCGACGACAACTTTGCGGCACTTGTGGCAGGCGGTGCTGTTCATGCCTGATTCGGCGCCGTCGACGTATACGAAGCGCAGGCTTTCGGCCCGTGCGATCCTGGCCAGGTCTTCCATCAGCGCGACCGGAGTCTGCGCGACGCCTGCAAGGCGGTGAACCGGCTTGAACGCTGTCAGGTGCAGGGGCGTGTCCATGCCGAGGCTGTCGCGGATCCACGACGCTTCAGTCCGAAGCGATCTGGGTGAATCGGTCAGCCCCGGGATGATCGGGGTCTGGATTTCGACATGGATGCCCAGCTCCACCATTTCCACGATTGCATGAAGAACATCGGTCAGTGTGCCGCGGCATTGTTCGCGGTAAAAAGTCGGATCGAAACCCTTCAGTTCGACGCTGACGGCGGCAACATGACGGAACACGTCGCGAATGGCCGATCTGGTGATGAAGCCGTTGGTGGCCGCCACCGTCAGCAAGTCGGCCCGGGCCGCTTCCTCGCTGACAACCATCATGTATTCGGCGCTGACCACCGGTTCCGCCGTGTCGAAGCAGATCATGCGGCATTTGTTCGCCTTCGCGGCATACCAGATCTTTTCCGGGCCCATTTCGAGGTAGTCGATGTCCGGCGGTCGCGAGTGGGCCAGTTCATGGTTCGGGCAGAACGAGCAGTCCAGGTTGCAGCCGGACGTCCCGATGGAAAACGCGTCGGCGTCCGGGTGGAAGTGGAATATGTTGTGCGTTTCGATCCGGCCCACGGACATCGCGCCCGGTCGGCCCCAGACCGTCGTGAACAGCACGCCTTCGGAATTGCGGCGCACAACGCATTTTCCAGCCTGTCCGACAGGTATCACGCACCCGTGCGGACAAAGGCTGCAGTGCACCCTGTTGTTTTCGGCCTGGTTGTAGAACAGCGCAGTGCGCCAGCCCCTGGTATCCATGCGGCTCCTTGCGAAGTCGACCGGTCGGGTGATAGTGTAACACCGGACTTTGCAGAGGCTGAAAGCCGTGATCCTGATCAAGTCGGAAAGCGAGATCAAGTTGATGCGCGAGGCGGGCCGGATCCTGGCCGACGTGCTGCAGGGCATGTTCGAAAGAATCGTCCCGGGCGTCACCACGGGCGAACTTGATCGCTGGGCGGATGAACAAATCGCGGCCGCGGGATGCGAACCGGCGTTTCGCGGGCAGCCAGGCATGTCGCGGGGCGCCCGGCCATATCCGGCCGTCGCGTGCATTTCGATCAACGAAGAAATCATCCACGGGATCCCGTCGCGGCAGCGGGTGGTCAAGGACGGCGACATCGTCAGCGTGGATTGCGGGCTGATCTGGAAGGGATTCGTTTCGGATTCCGCGTTTTCCAGGATCGCGGGCAAGTCGACGCCGGACCTGGTTCGCCTGGACGACACGACGCGTCGCGCGCTTTACGCCGGCATTGAAAAGGCCAGGCCGGGCAACCGCCTTCACGACATATCGTTCGCGGTCGAAAGCTGGGCGGTGGCGGAAGGTCTTGGCATTGTTCGTGAATTCTGCGGCCACGGCGTCGGGCGCAGCCTGCATGAAGACCCGGGCATACCGAATTACGGAACCCCCGGCACCGGTCCAATCCTGCGCCAGGGCATGACGCTCGCCATCGAGCCGATGTTCATGCTGGGCAAGGAAAAGGTGAAGGTTCTGGCCGACGGCTGGACCGTCATCACAGCCGATCGCAGCCCCGCCGCCCACTGGGAACACACCATCCTGATCACCGATCGCGAACCTGAAATCCTTACCAAATGGCGTTAGTGCCCCGGCGGATGCCGGTGATGTCGTATTCCGGCTTAAGCCTGCGGGGAGGGACGACGTCTACATGTCGTCTTCATCGTCGGCCGGGTGCGGCAGCGACTGGGGATTTTTGTCCAGCCACCAGGTCAGCAGGACGGCGGCCGCGGCCGCGTCACGCATGTCTTTGGATTCCTTGATGGTTTTGCCGGCTTCCTTCAGCAGGTCCTCGGCCTCGGCGGACGTCAGCCGTTCGTCGTACAACTGGACTTCAAGGTCGGTCACGGCGCGTACCTGCTCGGCCAGTCTTTCGGCCGCCAGGGCGCGTGGCCCGATGGTTCCGTCCATCGAAACGGGATAGCCGACGATTATCAGGGCGGCTTCCAGTTCCACGGCCTTCGCGGCGATGGCGGCGGGCAGTTCGCGCCCGTCCTTCACGCGGATCACCCCGACAGGTGTCGCCAGCATCCCGAGCCAGTCGCACACGGCGATGCCGCAACGCACGGTACCGGGATCGACGGCCATCACCCTCAAAGTGACATCTCCTTCAGTGCCGGGGACACGGTGAACGCCGCGCCGGTGGCTGTGCGGATTTCTTCAAGCGTAACGCCGGGGGCTGTTTCGGTAAGGACCAGGCCGGATGGCGTGACTTCCATGACGGCCATGTCGGTGATGATCTTGTTGACGCAGGCCTTGCCGGTCAGGGGGAGCGTGCACCTGTCCACGATTTTGTGCGAGCCTTTCGCGGTGTGTTCCATGGCCACGACGACGTGCTTGACGCCGCTGACCAGGTCCATTGCCCCGCCCATGCCCTTGATCATCTTGCCGGGCACGGCCCAGTTGGCCAGGTCGCCGTTTGCCGCCACCTGCATGGCGCCAAGGACCGTCATGTCGATGTGCCCACCCCGGATGATGCCGAAGCATTCGGTGCTGTCGACATACGCGGCGCCGGGCATCGCCGTCACGGTCTGCTTTCCGGCGTTTATCAGGTCGGCGTCTTCGTCGCCTTCGTAGGGGAACGGGCCGACGCCCACCAGGCCGTTTTCCGCCTGGAACACGACGTCGATGCCTTTCGGGATGTAGTTGGAAACGAGGGTGGGAAGCCCGATGCCCAGGTTGACGTAATAGCCGTCCTTCACTTCCTGTGCGACCCTCATGGCAATCTGTTCGCGAGTCAGCATATGCAACCTCCAGCTGCCGCCAAGCTGATGGCGGCCGCGCTTCAGGCCTGGCGCGGCCTGGTGGTCAGCCTTTCGATCGGCTTGCGGTATTCGGTCCCCTTCACGATCCGGTCCACGTAGATCCCGGAAAGCTGGACATCGTCCGGGGCGATTCCGCCCAGTTCGTCAAGGACTTCCACTTCCGCGATCGACACCTTGCCGGCCATCGCCATCGTCGGGTTGAAATTGCGGGCCGTGTACCTGAAACGCAGGTTGCCGGCAGGATCGCCGCGATGTCCCTTGACCAGCGAAAAGTCCGGCCGCAGCGCTTGTTCCATAAGGTATTCGCGGCCCTCGAACACGCGGGTTTCACGGCCTTCGGCGCGCACGGTGCCAACCCCGGCCGGGGTGTAAAACACCGGTATTCCCATGCCCGCGCAGCGCAGTGCTTCGGCGATCGAGCCCTGGGGCATCAGGTCGTACGTGATCTTCCCTTCGGCCGACAGGCGTTCCACGACGGCGTTTTCGCCGACATAGCTGGCGATGATGTGGTCGACCTGGCCGTTGGCGATAAGAAGGCCCACGCCCTGGTCGTCGGTGCCGCACGTGTTGCTGATCAGTGTCAGGTGTTTTGAACCCTTGCGGACAAGTGCTGTAATCAGGTTTTCCGGGACGCCGCAGAGCCCGAATCCGCCCACGGCGATCGTGGCCCCGTCACCGATGTCGGCCACCGCCGCGTCGGCGTTATCAAACAGTTTGTTCATATGTCCTCCAGCCTGGAACATGGCGTGATTCAACGCGGGAATAATTGCAGGAAGCAGTGGCAAGGTCAACCGCAGTTCGGGGTCAGGGACAGGTTCAGGGACAGGAACTAATCGTCCTATCGATCTCCGAGGCCCGAGCGTAGCGAGGGACGTTCAAACCCGGGGCTTGCAGCCCCGGTCTTACGGTGGACGGTTTTCTCTTCGCTCAAACCTGGAACAAAGGCCGTGGGATATCGTGGACCTTGCACACTACGAATTCCATATGGGACGCGCTATGGCGCAGCAGGGAATTCCTTCTTGAGCAGATCGGCGCAGTTCTTCTTGAACATGACGGCGTCGGCGTAGTCTTCCGCGGCGGGGTCCATCTGCGAGCAGCGTTCCAGTTCAACCCTGGCCATTTCGCGCCGGTCGGTCATCAGATAAATTTCAGCCAGATAGAAATGGCTGCGGATCTTGACGTCGCCTTTCGCGATAGACGCCTTCATGTGCGCTTCAGCCTTCTTCAGGTCGCGGGCGATCTTGGGCATGTCGCGCCAGAAAACGCCCATCGCGCGGTCGGGTCCGCCGAAATCGAAGTTCGAATTCAGCGCCACCGCCTTGTTCCCCATGCTTTCGAACTTGCCCTTGACGCCCTTGCCGATGGCCTTCAGGACGCCGATGGCGATCGAGTACTGGCCCAGAGAAATCACGCCGAAGTAGTAGCCTTCAACGCGTCCGGGCTGCAGTTTTGACGCCTTCAGACCTTCGTCGTAGCCGCGCCAGCCCATCGTTTCCTTCAACTTCTTGTCGTTGGTGCGTTCCGCGACCCAGAAGGCGCCACGGGCCATGCGCCACCGGGCTTCGAATTCATCGGCGCCGGCCTTCAGCGCCGCTTCCGCGACGTCGAACGACTTCTGTGCGTTGCCGCTGACGTTTCGCTTTTTCCACAGGTTGTCCGATTCCTTCAGCATGTCGGAAGGACTCTGGACAGCCGCCGCCGCCGCGGTCCCGTCCTGGGCGAGCACCGGAACCGCCGCGATCGTCATCATGACCGCCATCACTGTCGCGAACACGAATTTCCGCATCTGGGGCACCTCTGTAGTATCGGTTTTGAAATCAGGCCTTTTGTACGGCCAGCCGCAGGCTTCCGCGTATCCTAGCACTTTCGCGTCGTCGGGCGCCAAGCGGCATCATTCGCTGGCGCAGTTCATTCCGGCGTCGGTAAGGAAGAGCGTATCGACCACCTGGCCGCTTTCTTCCATCGGGCCGACGGCCAGCACTTCCGTCGCGACCTTTCCGGTGATGTGGGTTTCCGGGGGCAGCGTCGCAACCATGTCGATCAGCATCTGCGCGCCGAATCCCATTATCTGGACGTCGCATTTGTACGCGATGCCGGCGTAGATTGTGTCCCTGGCCGCTTCGTCAATGATTTCGGGGCAGACAGGCAGGTCGCCCGTGCCCGGGACGCAGCCGTCGGTCCTGCCGCCGCAGTATTCGCCGACAAGGATACCCTTCATGTCGTTGAGCGTGGGATCCCTGACCAGCGTCGCCGTGATGATGCCGTCGGCTATGACCGGAATGCCGTTGGCGTCATTGCCGATCCGGCCTTCGATCATCATGTTGCGGATGTCCAGCACGGCCTTCCAGTCCGGGTTGACCGGCTCGTCGGAAACCGCCGACAGGAAGGGGATCGCCTGCACCACCATGCTCACCGGGCCGGCTTCGAAACAGGGCGAACCGTCCTTGTAATGCAGGGACATGTCCATGCAGGGCGAACCGTCGACATAGGTCAGGTAGCCGTCGACTTCCCACCTGGACGCGATGGTCATCCTTGCCTGGTAGCCGGTCGCCGGGTTGTGGCCGTCAATCGAAACGATGAACGGGATCGCGGTAAGCATTTCCCCAAGCATTTCGCCCAGTCCGGTCGCGTCCGAAACGCCTTCGACGACGTTCATCCTCTGGAAGGTGCCGACGGCGCTTTCAGGCGCGTCGACCGTGCTTTCGCCAGGTTCGCAGGAAAATTCGGGCATCACGGGGAACGGGATTTCCGATTCGTTCAGGATTGTCAGTGTGTCGGTCGTGACGTTGTATTCGACTTCGTACCAGGTGTTGTCGGCGTTCTTCAGGTCTTCAACCATGTAGTACGGCACGCCGCAGTAATCGCCCTTGAAGAATCCGTGCAGGTGACCCGCGAAGATTCCCTTCACGACGTCCGGGTATTCGGAAATCACGTCGCAGAGCTGGCCGCTGGGGGACACCGGCGCGAACGAACTTGGTGGATGATGGAAGAACAGAATGGATGGCTTGCCTTCGGCGAGTTCAGTGCGCAGCCAGTCGAACTGGGTTGTGGAAAATTTGCCCATCAGACCGTGGGTCTCGCCCCAGGCGCCTTCTTCCGTCGAATTCAGGATGATCAGTTTCGTGCCCCTGATTTCGGTGGTGAAGTACAGCGGGTGGCCCATGACCGTGGCGAACGCCTGGCCGCGCGAAACATCGTCGTCGGTCATCGTCGGGATGTCGCCGAAGAAGTCATAGAATTCGTGGTTGCCAATCGCCGCGATCCACGGCACTTTCAGCTTGTCCATTTCTTCCACGTACCAGGCCAGCGGGCTGTTGGTCGGGTCGGTTTCCCACGCCGGCAGGATGTGGTCGTAGTTGTCGCCGCCGGACACAACGTAGTCGAAGTCGCCTTCAATCGCGTTCAGCATCGTGACCAGGTCAGCGACGCCGTCGTCGTCTTTTGCCTGGCCTTCCTCGGCGCGGAAGTGGATGTCGGAAACGAAGAGGAAGCGGACGATTTCGTCGGCGACCGCTGTGTCGATCTGCGTGTCCTGGGCCTGGACGTCGTCCGGCCTGACGTCTTCGCCGATGACGGTTTCCAGATCGGCCACGTCGCCTTCGGATACGTCAACGACGTCCAAGGTGGCCGCGTCCAGCGTGTCGTCTGTCGGTTCAGCGCCGTCGCCGCAACCGGCGTCCATAAGTCCGACGGCAATCGCCGCCACGGTCAACGTCTTGAAATAACTGAGCTTCATGTCTTCGCCTCCGCAATCTTCAATGGTTCCCGGCGCCGCCCGCAACGGCGTCCGGAACTTTGGCGGGCAAAATGATAACAGTAATGCGTGCGCGAAAGTAGACCCGGGATTCCCGGGCTTCGCGCGCATGCTCGACAAAATGCACCTCCGGTGGTACAAATGTCGCCCCTGTTTTGCATCGGGATATCGACACCGGTAAATCCATGGAAGATTTGAAGAAAGAAGCCATCGATCAGATTGCCGCCGCGACCACTACCGCCGGGCTGAAGGACATCGAGGTGTACTGGCTCGGGCGCAAGGGCGTGATTACGACGCGGCTGAAGGACCTGGGAACGCTTTCCCCGGATGAACGCAGGACGGTCGGGCGCGACCTGAACATCCTGAAGAATGAAATCCAGACGGCCATCGCGCAGCGGACGACCGAAGTGGCGGCTCGGGAAATTTCCGAACTGGCGTCGGCAACGTTCATCGACACGTCGATGCCTGGCCTGCATGCCTGTCCGGGGCACCTCCATCCGCTCACGATTGTGACCGAGCAGGTGGTGGATGTGTTCGAAAGGATGGGGTTTTACACGCTGGACTATCCCGAGGCCGAAAGCGAGTTCTTCAATTTCGACGGCCTTAACATCCCGGCCGATCACCCGGCGCGCGACACACAGGACACTTTCTACCTGACCGACGGCAACCTGCTGCGCACACATACGTCGCCCGGTCAGGTCCGCGCCATGCGGCAGTTGAAGCCGCCGTTCAAGGCGGTGTTCCCCGGCCGCGTTTTCCGTTGTGAAGCCACCGACGCGTCGCACGAACACACCTTCAACCAGGTCGAAGGGATCATGATCGACCGGTCGGTTTCGGTCGCGAACCTGATTTCGTCGATGATGACGCTGCTTTCCGGGGTCTTCGGGCGGCAGGTCACCGTACGTTTGCGCCCCGGTTTCTTTCCGTTCGTCGAACCGGGGTTTGAACTGGATATTCAGTGCATGGTCTGCGGCGGCGAAGGGTGCCCGGTCTGCAAGCGCAGCGGATGGGTCGAACTGATGCCGTGCGGCTTGATCCATCCCAACGTCATCCGGGCGGGCGGCCTGGATCCGTCCGACTGGGAAGGTTGGGCGTTCGGCCTGGGTGTATCGCGCCTGGTGATGATGCGATACGGCATCGACGACATCCGCTGGCTGATGTCGGGTGATCTGAGGTTTGTTCGGCAGTTCCGGGCCTGAGGGCCTTTCCGGGTGGACAGATGAAATATTCATGGAACTGGCTTTGTGACTATGTTGATCTTTCGGGAATCACACCTGAATCGGTGGCCCAGCGGTTCACCATGACCGTGGCTGAACTCGAGGGGCTCGAAAAGGTGGGCGGGGGGCTGGAGGCGGTGCTGGTCGGGCGGATCCTGACGTGCCTGCCGCACCCGGATTCTACGAAACTGAAGGTAATTACCGTCGACGTCGGCGATTCCGTGGCCAGCGGCGTTTCGGGCGCCCCCAATGTCCGTGTCGGGCTGATGGTGCCGGTCGCGCTTCCCGGGATGGTGCTTCCGGGCGGTGTTGAAATCCGCGCGGTCGACGTCCGCGGCGTGCCCAGCGCGTTGATGGTCATGTCGGAACGGGAACTGGGGCTGTCCGACGACCATTCCGGCGTCATGGAGCTTCCCGCCGACGTGGTCCCCGGTGCCAGGCTGGTCGACACGCTCCCGATCGTCGACACCGTCTTCGAGGTCGACAACAAATCGATTACGCATCGTCCCGATCTGTGGGGTCATCACGGCGTCGCGCGCGAAGTCGCGGCGTTGATGGAAAGGCAGCTCAAGCCGCTTGAAGAAACTTTCCCGCAGGGCGATGCCGATCCCATGACCGTCAGGGTCGACGAACCCGCCGACTGTCCCAGGTACCTTGGAATGTGTTTTGACGGCATACGCATCACGCCTTCGCCGTTCTTCGTCAGGCAGCGGCTTCGTGCCGTGGGCCTGCGCCCGATCAACAACATCGTCGACCTTACTAATTACATCATGATGGCGGTCGGCGAGCCCATGCATGCCTTTGACCGCAGAAACATCGCCGGAAACACCGTTGTCGTGCGCAGGGCCGCCGAGGGCGAGACTTTCCGCACGCTTGATTCCCAGGATCACGTCCTGACCGGTGAAGACCTGCTGATTGCCGACGCCACACGCGGCATCGCGCTGGCGGGCGTCATGGGCGGCGAAAACAGCGAGGTCCTGCCCGACACTTCCAGCTTGTTCATCGAATGCGCGAATTTCCACCCCGGCAGGATTCGACGGACGTCGGTCAGGCATTCAATCCGTACGGATTCGTCGGCCAGGTTCGAAAAGAGCCTCGACCCGCGCGCCGCCGGGCAGGCCATGTCGATGTTCGTCAGCATGCTGCGCCAGACGTGTCCCGACGCCGTCGTGTCGTCAAAGGCCTACGACGTTTCGTCGTTTTCGACGAAGCCCGTGCGCATGCGCCTGGACCCGGCCTACATCAGCCGGCGCCTGGGCAAGACCGTTTCATCTGAAATCACGCTGGACATCCTGACCAGGCTCGGTTTCGACATTGAACTGCGGCCGGACGGGACGTTCATGGTCACCGTGCCTTCGTGGCGCGCCACCAAGGACGTGTCGATTCCCGAAGACCTGCTGGAAGAAGTGGGGCGTTTCGTCGGGTACGACAACATCGAGCCGTGCCCGACCAAGGCGGTCGTCAGCCTGGTTCCCCGCCTGGAACAGCGCGAATTCGTGTACCGCAGCCGGCATATCCTGGCCAGCGACTGCGGCCTGGACGAAATCGAGCGTTATTCGTTCGACAGCCTGGAGATATTGCGCAGGATTGGTTACGAGCCGGTTAATGCAGTCAGGGTGGCAAACCCGATTTCGGCCGACAACGTGTCGCTTCGGACCGATCTGGCGCCGAACATTCTTGCCGCCATGGAACTGAATTCCAAGAATTTCAATGATTTCAGGATGTTTGAAATTGGGCGCGTCTTCAGTTCGGTACACGCGGAAGACGGAATTCCGGCCCAGGCATACCACATCGGCGCGCTGGTCTATTCGCGCGCGGCCCGCCGTCCCGAACAGCTCGAAAACCTCTTCAGGGAGGCGCGGGGCGTGGTCGATCGCTTCACTGACATTCACGGTTTCGCGCAGGTTTCTATCGCGGGCACGGTCAGCGCGACCCGCGGCGTGTCGCTGCCGTGGCTGCACCCCGGGGCGGCGCTTGCCATCGGTATCGGTGGCACCGAAGTCGGTTACATGACTGTCGTGCATCCAGCGGTGATGCGCGGACTGGACGTGCTTGGCGGCGCGATTTACATTGATTTTGACGTGTCGGCACTTCTGACTGCTCCGCGTCGACCCGCCGGCTTCCGACCGATACCGCGGGTCCCGTCCAGCCAGATCGATCTGTCCCTGGTAGTACCGGCGCGCACGTATGCGGCGACGCTCCTGGACGCTATCAGGGAAGGCGCCGGTTCCTTCCTGGCGTCGCTGGAACTGACCGATGTGTACACCGGCAAGCCGATTCCAGACGGTTTCAAAAGCGTCACTTTTCGCCTGACATTCCAGGCACCGGACAGGACGCTGTCGGAATCCGAAATCAAGGCGGCGGTCGATTCGGTGACGGCCCGCGCCCGACAGGCTGGCGCGTCGCTGTGGGGCGAAGCCGGCACGGAAGGCGTGTGATTGACGTTCCGGCCCGGGGTAACGCGGCCCTGGCGGAGGACTGGTGGTGAAGAAGCCGGAAATCCTTTTCGTGACCAAACCGCTGGTCCCGCCGTGGGTCGATTCGGGCAAGCTTCTCCCGTGGCTGCTGGTCAGGAATCTCCCGGACTTCCGTATTTCGGTGATGGTTCCGAAGGGCGCGCGGATTGATCTGCCGAACGTCGAATGCGAGCACGTTTACGGCGACGCATCATCGTTCACTGTCCCCGGCGCCGACAAGATCAGGCTTTTTTCGCGCCTGCTTTTTCGGCCGATGCCACCGATTGCGCATTTCTTTTTTTCGCCGAACGGCCCCACATCGAAAGCTGCAAGATTGATAAGGCGCCGGCGGCCAGACGTGAAGATGGTGCAGACCATTATGAGCCTGCCGCTAAAGCCGGGCGTACTCGAAGAAGGCCTGTTCGCCGACAGGATTGTCGTCTGGTCCAGGCAGGCCGAGGGTCTTGTTTCGGCGGCGATTGATGCCCGGGGCCTGGATTCGCGCGTCGTCTGCGTTTCGCCCGGTGTCGAGCCGGTGGAACCGTTTTCCCGGGATGTCAGGAAGTTCACCAGGACCGGTTTCGGGCTGCCGCCGGACGCGAAGATTGTGCTTTACGCCGGCGACCTGGAATTTTCGACCGGCGCTTCGACAACGGCGGAAGCGATCAAGATACTGTCGGATCGCATGCGCCTTGTGTTCGTGTTTGCATGCAGGCCCAAGACGCCCGCGTCGCGCCGGGTGCTTTCCGAAATCGAAGCGGGCCTTTCGTCGGAAGTGGCGGCCGGCCGCGTCAGGTTTATGGGCCAGGTTCAGAATTTCAGGGATCTGCTGAACTGCGTCGACTGCCAGGTGCTTCCCGTGGAAACGACGTACGCGAAGACCGATATCCCGATGGTCGTGCTGGAAGGTATGTCGGCGGGCGTGCCGGCTATTGTTGGAACGGGGACGCCGATGGATGAACTGGTCGAGGCCGGCGTCGCGCGCGGGGTTACGCCCGGCGATCCGTCGGGCCTGGCGGCAGCGATCGAATCGGTTCTGGGGCAGGGCGGGGATGCCGCGGCGCTCGGTGCTTCAGGGCGCCGGTATGTGCTGGCGCGTCATTCTGCCGTCGGCATGGCGCACGCCCACGCCGCCATTTACAGGGAATTGGCCGGGATGAATTGAACATATGGATAACAGAAGCTATTACGACGTGATGTCCCAGGGTTACGAAAATGAGCGCCACCGGGGATATCACGCGTGGCTGGACGAGGCCGAGGTCAATGCCGTCGCGGGGCTGGTCAGGGACAAGGATGTGCTGGAGGTCGGATGCGGAACCGGGCTGATCCTTTCGCGCATGGCCCCGATTGCCCGTCACGTTATCGGTGCGGATCTGTCCGCCGGCATGCTTGAAAAGGCCAGGAACCGCGGCCTGTCGGTGGTGCAGGCGAACGCGTTGAACCTGCCTTTCCCGGACGGGGCATTCGACGCGGCCGTCAGCTTCAAGGTCCTGGCCCACATCGAGGACATCCGTGGCGCCGTCGGCGAGATGTGCCGCGTGGTGAAGTCGGGCGGGTATGTCGCGGCCGAGTTTTACAACAGCCGCAGCATCCGCAGCCTGATCAAGTCGATCAAGAATCCGTCCTCCATCGGTGGCGGCGTCGTTGATACCGACGTTTACACGCGTTACGACCCGGTCAGCCGCGCGAAATCGTACTTCCCGGAGGACATGGAAATCGTTGACGTCCGTGGCGTCCGTACCGTCATTCCCTTCGCCGCGCTGATGAAGATACCCGTCGTCGACAGGATTCTCGCCACGGGTGATGCCGCGGTCGGACGCACGCCGATCGGCCGCCTGGGCGGTTTCATCGTGGTGATCGCCAGGAAGCGTTGAGGCTGACTAGCCTTTTGCGCGCGCCCTGGAGGCGGTACGGTACAGCATGGCTCGATGTCAAGGCCGGGCGTCACGATCGGCTCGCACGCGGCGCCCGATTCGCTGTACCATCGGGCTCATGAAAACAGACCACATTTCACAGAATTTCATCAGGGCGGCGTCGCTGGTTGTTGCGATTGGTATTGTTCCGGCATCTGCATTTGCGCAGGAAGCCGCAGTCCAGGCATCCGTCCCGGTTGTCAGGGATATGTATGACATTAAACCGCGCGCCTTGCCGGCAACCGATCCAGCGGCGATGCCCGTTGTCGTGTCAGCCGGAACGCGGTCGCAGACGCTTGCCGAGTCCGTCGAGCCTGGCGAAAAGCCTTTCGACGGATGCCATGGTTCTTCAAGGGCGGTTTGTGCTGGTGATGCGGTCTACAGGATTTTTAACGTCGACATTTCAGGGGTGGCGGACGGCGAACCCGTCAGCGTGGCAACGTCCGGCCTTGTTGCCTGGCCCGGACATGCGGTCCCCGACACGATGCTGGTGATGCTGAAATGCGCTGATGCCGGATGTTCGCGCGGGACTGTCGTGGCCATCGACGACAACGGCAATGCGGACACGCCGGAAACGGGAGACTCGATGTTTCGGTTTGTCGCACAATCCGGCGCCCTGTATCGCCTGATCCTGACTACGCGCCGCCAGGGCGCGGAAGGAACGGCCGATCTGACGGTTTCGATCGGCGACCAGGAGCCGGTCCGATTTGCGGCCGTTGATTTTGGCGGCTGGCACGTGCCGGAACGTGAGGTCAGAGGGGGCGACACACTGTTTGTCGGGAAAAACAGCAATTCGGCTGGCGCCGGTGTGCCTGGACATCGTGAATACCATGATTCCCGATTACTGTTTCTGACCACCGTTGCGGATGACTGCGATGCCGAATGCGGCGAATTTTTCTTCAACGATGATTTCGCGTATGGCGATTCCCCGATGCGGCTCAGCAGGATCGACATCCCGGATGACGTCGGATCGGTCAACGGCCGGGTGATCGTCGGCGTGCACGATGACGTGGACGCGGACGGGGCGCCCCTGTTCATGAACGCCCGCCTGTTTCACCACCGGCGCAATGCCGCTGCCGGAGGCGCGTGGGCCGATCCGGAAACAATTGATCGCGATGGTGACGGACTAACAAAAGAAATCGAGGTCGTGGTCGGTTCTTGCGATTCCTCCGAAGACAGGCCGTCGGGCGGCGTGGGCATAATGGGCATGTCCTGCGCGGACTATGCCGCCCGGGTGAAGGATTTCGGGGGCAAATGGACGTCAGCCGATTCGGACAACGACGGGATACCTGACGGGGCCGAGGTATTCGCCTTTGGCGTTCATTGTTCTTCGGTGCCGGTTCTGCCGTACAACAACCCCGGCAAATGCCAGCCGTTCGGGTTTCGCGACCAGCCTGGCTGTCCCGACGGCAGGTACTGCGTCGGACTGGACATGTCCGCGATGTCCGACCCGAATCCCAGCGTCTATGACGTGTACATACTGAACGATTACATCAAGTCGGGCTCGAAGGAATACAAGGTGACAGCGGTCGGGCAGGAGCTGCTGAAAAAGACCTGGCACGACGCGGCCATGCTCTGCTGGGATGGTTCCCCGCCACCTTGCGAAGGCAAAAACGACCTGCCGTACATGTTCAACGTGCACGCCTATTCGGACGGGGGGCCCGGCCTTCCGGTCACCATGCATGAATTCGCCGACGCGAACTTCGGAAGCGAGGTCGGGGGTGGCGTGCGGTGGACGCTCGCTTATTACAACCGTTTCTTCCGGCCGGAGTTCCGCTATACCGGCGTCGGTTTCTATGCGCTGTCGACCGCCGGCCCCGAAGGCCAGTCCAAGCGTTCGTACAGGTCGCTGGCCTGGAGGGGAGCCCGTGAGGGCGAAGACCGCAGCCATTCGGACGTGCTCGCGATTCTTTCACATGAATCCGGGCACATACTGGGGCTGACGGATCTGGATTACACGAAGTACGGTTACCCCTGCGGGGACCCCGCCGCATGCCGCGTTGTCTGCCCGGAGGTCCGGCTTGATCCTCAGCATGACAGGTCGCAGGCCGCCTGGCCCCAGTACCCCAACGTGCCGTCCCTGATGAACTACGGGTACAACAGCTTTGGCGCCGGCATGAGGGATCTGTCTGCCGGGCCGCCGACCAGCGGCTCCAGGTATCACGAAGGTTGCAGCAGGAACAACCTGCGCTTCAGCAAGGGACTGCTGGGCACGCTTTCGGAATCGGATCTGGTCGAACGGAACCCCCTTTCGCGCGCGGACGTGGCGACCTGGCAGGACCGCATGCTTGTCAGGGAAGTGGAGTGCTTCACCGACAAGGGAAGGAACAAGGCCCCCGCGACCGACCCGTTCAAGGGGCGCTGCGACGAAAAGACCTGCCGCGTGAACTGGGACGCGTGGCGGTTCGACGGCGAGTCGCCCGAAGACCTTTCGACGCCTTACAAATTCGACCTTTCGATGGGTAACCTTGGCGGTGCGCCGACCGACGTGGCGGACTGTGCCAACGACCTGATAGGCGACAGGAACGAACTGGCGACGATGCAGGCGATCGGCAAGGACAGCCGCGGCCGGATGTTCCAGCCGGAATTCGACATCTTCAAGGCGACGTTCAACGCGGGCGTACTGGAAAACCTGGCCGGGTGGGACATCCCGACTGTCGAATCGGGGGTCACCTGGCAGACGCCGGCTGACGTGCAGGGATTCAAGAAATCCGCTCGGTTCGGCGAATCGGGGACTTCGTTCATCAGGCTTTCCAGTACTGGTCCGGAAAGCCCGCTGGTCGCCATCGCCGATTCGGACAAGCTGATGATCCGGTTCGATTTCCTTGCCGAAATCGCGGACGGCGCGGGTGCCATCCAGTTCCTGGTCGGTCACGAAGACGTCCGAATATATCTGGAACGCGGCGTCGATGCCGAATCGCTGACGCTGACCGGTTTTGTCGGAAGTTCGCCCGTGCGTGCGAAAGTGAAGGCAGGGCGCTGGAACCGCGTCTTCCTTCATACCGACGTGATTGACGGCAGGAATGTCATCAAGCTGGCGGTCGCACCGTTCAACAGCGAAGCCGGCCGGTTCGCCGCCGCCGGGGATTCATGCCCCGACTGCGCCGTCGTATGTTCGACAAACACCTGGACCGGTGATTTCGACGCGAACGCCGACATCTGGATTGGCAGTCACGTCGGCGGCATGTATCCGTTCACCGGCCTGATCGACAATATCAATATCGGGAATTTCGTCTTCCGTCCGGCTGTGCCGAAGTGCCGGTAATCCGATTTCACATGCGGCGTTTACTGGTGGGTAGTTAAACTGACGATCAGCGGTCCGCCCAGGTAGAAAACAGTTCGCGAATCGTGACCCGATCCAGGACCAGATCGTTTTGAAGCGTCGCGTCCCAGGCCTCGATCGATATGTCCCACAGTGAACCGGGCAGGAATGCAAGCGCCGTCATGCTGGTCCGCCCGCCATCCGCGAAGACTTCCACGCTTGAATGGTCGACCAGGATCCTCAGGGTCGTCCTGTCGGTCGGAAGTCCAGCGGCGGCAAGGTCCACTGGAGACGGCAGATCGGCGCTGTAATACCTGCCCATGCTGGAGGGGCATCCGTCGCAGATTGCGCCGCCCCGGTCGATGAAAAGCCGGCCGTCGTCGACACCGATATTCACGCTGGCGTTGTGGCCTGAAGCAACACCCGCGGCACGGTCCACCAGCGGCGCCGAATCCGCGTCTGGCGATGCCGGTTTTTCCGCCGTCGCCACCTGTATGTTCCAGTCCGCGTCGCGCGGACCGGTCACTTCGATTTCGTAAATGCCGGTTTCGGATGAATACAGGTGCCGGAAGAGGTAGTCCGAAGGGGTTGAATCCATGTACGAAAGGCGTTCAAGGGCCGCCCCGTCCAGGCCCACCACCAACCCCCGCCGCAGGTTTTCAATTTCGGCAACCGGTTCCTGCCGCATCGCCAGGCTCCCGTCCGTCAGCCTGGTCAGCGACAACTGCCGCGGGAATGTCATCGCCCCCTGCCATGGCATCGCGGGAATACCCAGCGCGTAACGCCAGTTATTCATCCAGGCCAAGACGATGTGGCGCCCGTCGCCGGCGGGAACGTTGGAAAATGACTGGGCGGCGTAGAAGTCCCAGCCGTGGTCCAGCCAGCGAGGCTCCATGAGGTCGTGGTGCGGTGTGAACACATATCCGTCAAAATCGCCGGTTATGTACTGGACGCCGGAACCGGTCCAGGGCGCGCCGTCAAATACCCCGACGATCATCACCCAGGCGTATGTGCCGGGTTCGTTTTCAACTTCCATCTTCAGCAGGTCGGGACACTCCCAGACGCCGCCGGTCCACGTTTCCGCGTTCTCGAAGGTCGAAAGGGGCTGCCATTCCAGCAGATCCCCGGATGTGTAAAGGCCGATCTGCTTTCCCTGCGCCAGCGCCATGACCCATTTCTGCGGCAGCGGGCCTTCGTAAGGCGGGACCGGGCGGGCCGGGGATGGCGTGGACGTGGCAGTGGCCGTGTCGTTTTCGGATTCGTCGTACCAAAACACCTTCGGGTCGCGGAAGTGCGTCTTGCCCGGGTTGGGCATCAGCGGGTTACCTTCGTATTCGGCGAATGTCATTCCACCGTCCACGCTGACCGCGAGGCTCTGCTTCTGGTCGCCGCCAAGCATCAGGGAATGCGTGAAAAAGGCCAGAACGCATCGGGCCGGATCGTCGCCGCAGAGTCCGGTAATGTTGGCGTCGTCGACCATGGCCGAACCCGAGTAAGCCATTCCCAGTTCAGCATTGGTTCGCAGCGCGATCGGGCGATACTCCCAGCGCACAAGATCGGTGCTGGTCGCGTGTCCCCAGTTCATCTGGTCGATGACGAATTCACCCGGGATGTACTGGTGGTAAAGGTTCCATGTGTCGCCGACGCGGACCAGGCCGTTCGGGTCGTTCATCCATCCGGATTCCGGGGTGTAGTGGAATTGCGGCCGATACGTTTCCAGGTGCGTCGTCTGGATTCCAGGTGGCGGGAGTTCATCTTCGGGCACGGTCGTTCCGCAACCGCAGAAGGCGACCATCAACACGATCGCCATGTCGCGAAGCGCCCCTGGCATCTGCAATTTCATTCGCGAATCTCCAGATCCGGTGTCACGCGTTTATATCACGATGGGGACGCTTTGCCTGAGGTCAGTCGGCGACGACTTTCCATTCGATGAGCGCGAGGACCGGCAGGTGGTCCGAAAGCTGGGCACCGCCGGCATCGACAAATTCCTGCGGAATGGACCAGTCAACCGGGGTCAGTTCGAGTTCGTCTGAACCGCGGAACATGACGCGGTCGATGCGTTCGTCACCGCATTCAAGGAAGCGGCACACGTCGGTCAGGCCGGTGGCGGCAAGGAAGTCGTCCAGCGTGACGCCGTCGTCCGCCCTGGAAGCCTTGAGGTTGGTATCGCCGCCCAGAAGGATCGCGTTGCCATGCGAATTCGCATTGATGAATTCAGCGAGCTGGACCGACTGCGTCTTTCTGGCCGCGATGTCTTCGGGCCCGCCGCTGGCGTCCATGTGCAGGTTGTACACGTCGACAAACACATCTGCCGCAAGCTGGTGGCGCGCGAAGGTGAAACCCTTGTTCGTCATGCAGTCGCTGCCGCTGTCGACGAGCCCGTTGCAGACCTCCCAGGCGACGCGGACCACCGGTGAAAACGCAGTCTGCGAAAACTGGTTCAGGCCGTCGCCCATCCTGTCCCAGTCGGGCGGATCCCACATCGGGTCGGACTTGTAAGGATGTGTGGTGCCCGCTTCAAGGTCGGCGTGATACCAGAAGTCTTCCTGGACCAGCACCAGCTCGTACGGGTTCAGCAGCGGCGCGATCTTCGGCATGTTGACGATCGGGTTCGTGCCGTTCACTTCGGCGATTTCCATCGGCAGGCCAGCCACGTTGTATATCAGCATGGCGATGGAGCCCCCGGTCACGACCGCGGCATCATCGGACGCTTCATCAATGATGTCGCCGGGCGCCACATCCGCGTCCGGCAGTGTATCGGCGCCGCACCCGATCAGTGCCGACACGGCAATGACAATCAATGCGGCACTGCGGCCGTTGTCTGGAAACAGGGGCATCGATTCCTCCGGCCAGGGCCCGTGGCGGGCAGGTAAGTATTTGTAAAGGTCATGCCGATGTCAATCCGCACCGTCGACCAGCGACTTTGCCGGCCCAACCGCCCGTATTAAGCGGGATTTTGACCATTGCCTTGCATGCGCGCGTGGCCGGACTTATCATGTTTTCCGGCACATCTGATTCACGGGAGTTTCCGGTGGAAAAGAGGCTCGGTACCGTTTCGATCATCCTGGACCCGCAGGTCACGCCGGTCGCGACCGTCAATGAACTGATTTCGCAGTTCGGTGACGAAGTAATCGGTCGAATGGGCCTGCCGTACCACGATCGCAACATCAGCATCATCACGCTGATAACCGATTCCTCGGTCGAGCGCCTCAGCGCCCTGACTGGCAAACTCGGAAAACTCCCAGGTGTGCAGGTGAAGTCATTGATGGCAAAACCGCGCCTTGAGGGAGAAGCAAAATGATCCGCCCGGACAGCACTGGACTCACGAATTTCATTCCGCAGGACTACATCGAGGAGTTGCTGAAGCGACCCCCGGCGACGGCGGAAGAGGTCAGGCGAATTCTTGCGAAGTCGATGGACAAGAAGCGCCTCGAGCTGGACGAGATGGCGTCGCTGCTGTCGGTCGAGGACCCCGTCCTGCTTGAAGAGATGTTCCAGGCGGCCCGCACGTTGAAAAAGACTGTGTATGGCAACCGGATCGTGCTTTTCGCGCCGCTTTACGTCGGAAACAAGTGCGTCAATTCGTGCCTGTACTGCGGGTTCCGCGCGGCGAACAAGGACGTCGTCCGCCGCACGCTGACGGATGACGAACTTCGGGCCGAGGTACTGGCGCTGATCGACAAGGGGCACAAGCGCCTGGTCGTGGATTTCGGCGAACACCCCGATTACGACGTGGACGTGATGGCCCACGCGGTCGAAATCATCTATTCCACGAAAAACAAGAACGGCGAAATCCGGCGCGTCAACATGAACTGCATCCCGCTGGACGTGGAAGGCTACCGGAAGATGAAGAAGGTCGGCATCGGCACGTACCAGATCTTCCAGGAAACCTACCATGTTCCGACTTATGCCCAGATGCATCAGCACGGGCCGAAGTCCGACTTCCTGTGGCGGTTGTACGGACAGGATCGCGCGATGGAAGGCGGCTGCGACGACGTCGGGATCGGTGCGCTGTTCGGGCTTTACGACTGGCGTTTCGAGGCGCTCGGCATGCTGGCGCACACGATCCACCTGGAAGAAAAATACCATGTGGGACCGCACACCTTCAGCTTCCCGCGCATCAAGGACGCCAGCAACCGCGCGTTCGACCTGAAGTACGCCGTGTCGGACGCCGAATTCAAGCGCCTGATCGCGATACTGCGTCTGTCCGTGCCGTACGTCGGGATGATACTGACCGCGCGGGAACCGCCCGAGCTTCGCCGTGAACTGATTGATTTCGGGTGCAGCCAGATCGACGCCGGCACGCGCATCGGGATTGGCGCGTATTCCTGCAGCGACGAAGAACAGGACCTGAAGAAGGAACAGTTCCGTATCGGTGACTGCCGGCCGCTGGACGAGGTGGTCGGGGAACTGACGGACATGAACGAAATTCCGTCCTGGTGCACCGCCTGTTACCGCAAGGGGCGCACGGGCGAACACTTCATGGAATTCGCCATCCCCGGATTCATCAAGCGGTTCTGCACGCCGAACGCGCTGCTGACGCTGAAGGAATACGTCTGCGACTACGCTACGCCCGAGGTGAAGGCGAAGGGTGAAGAACTGATTGCCGCCGAACTGGCGAAGATGCCGGAAGGCGAACAGAAGACAGAATTACTCAAGCGTCTTGAGCGCACCGAAAAGGGCGAACGGGACCTGCAGTTCTGACGGAGCCCCGGCGTCCATTTTGGCCGGCTATCCCCCGGTGCATACGCCGCAGACCACGCCTGCCAGTACCAGGAAAAGCAGCGCCCCGATGATCCAGCCGCACCCGCTTCCGACACACCCGAAGCCCTTTGCGATCCCGCTGAAAAATCCCATCGTCCAATCCCGTCAAGTAAGAGCGTTGCCGGATTATATGCCGGTTGATGTCTGGGCGACAGGGGGCCGGCCAGGTAATTTGTCAGGTGGTGTCCGGCTTGTTTGTGTCCGATCAATAATTGATAATGAACCTTCCAATTTCCGGGGAACACCGATGGTGACGGGGCGTGGTGCTTTTGCAGGGGCGATCGTGCTCCTGGCGGTCCTGCTGGCTGGTTGCGATTTCGGGAACGACTCCCCCGGGCCGCGGTGCGACGGCGACACCGTCGTGGTCACCGTGGATGGCGAAGAAATCCGGACTGACTGCGGTGACGGCAAATTCTGTAACGCCGGTTTGTGCGTGGACACCGGCGTCGACTTCCCTGACGACTCCGGCTTCCACACGGATCGCTGCGAATGGTGGTACTACACCGGCCACCTGCAGGGCGGCGGCACCGAATATGGCTATGAAGTCACGATATTTCAGTACGACTATGAAGTGTTCTTCGGCACGCCCGGCGTCGGTTACATGTGTCATGTCGCCGTGCTGGATGCAACTGCCGGCGAGCACTACCACTACGACACGTTCGCGCTTTCCAGCACCGAATGGACCAACGACCCGTTCGTGCTGGAGGTCGACAACTGCCGATTCGAAATGGACGGGTTCGGAAACGACCACGTCATCGGCATTATTCCCGAGGGCGGCGAAAAGGACGGCAAGGCCTCGCCCTGGGTCATCGACCTGACGCTTGAACCCCAAAAACGCGCCACGAGGCACGGCGGCGATGGTTTCATCCCGATGGCCGACACCGGCGGGACCAGCTACTACTATTCCTACACCAGGATGGGCGCCACCGGCACCATTTCAACGCCGGACGGTGACGTGGAAGTGGCGGGGCAGGGCTGGATGGACCACCAGTGGGGCGATTTCGACATGGTGGACTTCAAGGGATGGGACTGGTGGAGCATGCAGTTCGACGACGGACGGGAAATCATGCTTTTCCAGTTCACCGACTGGGACGACGTGCTGTGTGAACAGGCCGGCACGATTGTCGAGGCCGACGGCACCGCGATCGAACTTGCCGGCATGGACGATTTCCTGATTACGCCGTTGCGCAAGTGGACAAGCCCCTGGACGCTCGGCGAGTACCCGCTGGACTGGGACATAACGATCCCGAAGGGCAATTTCAACCTTCAGGTCCGGACGCACGTCGACGACCAGGAGATGTACAACATCGCCCAGAATTACTGGGAAGGCGCCACCACGGTTACCGGAACGTCGGACGAAGGCGCGGTGACCGGTGTTGGCTACACCGAACTGACCGGCTACGCGAAGGACGACCTCGACCCCGTGAGATGACCGCGCGAATTCCTTTATTGCGTGCGCCGGCCGGCCCGTCTAGAATCCGCGACCATGAAACTTCGTGAATCCATAAATTATCTTGTCGGTCAGTTCACGGTAATCGACGAATTCAAGGGGCAGGGCCGCGATACGCCGCGGTCGCCCGAGTTCAAGACGAACGTTGCCGCCCTTGTGGGCGCGGTCGTCCTTTTCTGCAACAATTTCTTCGTTATCGGCGGCCCGGCCCAGAAATGGGTCATGAAAAACTCGATCGACTTCGTACTGTCACTTCCCGAAGGCGCCACGAGGGCGACGCTGCTGGACGTCGTTTCGATCAGCCGCAACGCCTACTGGTCCCTGGGGTGCCTGTTCTTCTACTTCATAGTGCCGGTGCTGGTCATCAAGCTTGTCTTCAAGGAAAAGTTGTCCGAATACGGCCTGTCGCCGCGCGGGTTCTTCCGTCACCTCCCGATATACCTGTTGCTGTTCCTGCCTGTCGCCGCGGGGACGGTGTTCGTGTCCTTTTCCGATTCATTCCAGCGCACGTATCCCTTCTATCACAACCCGCATTACGTCTGGGACATGTTCCTGTGGGACTTCCTTTACTGCGTGCAGTTCTTTGGGCTGGAATTCTTCTTCAGGGGCTTCATGGTCCATTCGATGAAGCACCGGCTGGGATCGTCGGCGATCTGGGTCATGGTCATCCCGTACCTGATGATCCATTTCGGCAAGCCGGCCCCCGAGGCCTTCGGCGCGATCATCGCCGGCACCGTCCTGGGTGTCCTGTCGCTGCGCACGAAGAGCATATGGGGTGGAGTCTTCATCCACTGCATGGTCGCGATCGCGATGGACTGGCTTTCGTTGTACCACCGGGGTGCACTGCCGTGGATGCTCGGGTAGTCCACTTCAATGGGCGCGCGGCCCCGAAGATTTCCTTGTTTTTCCTGCGAATCAATCAGTAAAGGTATTCGTCAGGCGGCTTTGGGATGGTCGACATGACCGCGTCGCGCAGCACCGGGATGGTGCGTCCGTCCTTTTTTTCCAGCGTGTATCTTCCCGTCACCCTGACCCACGCGCCCTGCGCCTGCGTCCTGACGAGCTGCCTGGTTTCAAACACCAGGGCGATTGGCTGGGCGTCGGCAGCGCAGCAGGAGATCAGGAACCGGTAAAGGACGCGGGCCTTTTCGCCGAACTGCCTGCCAACGTCTTCATTCGGATCGCTCATGCCGATGACGGAGACAGTCTTTCCTTCGTAAAGCTTCGGGGCCTCGTACAGTTCGGTCAGCGTAATGTCACGGCCCCCGGGGGCCTGTCCCGTGTCGTCGCCCGTTTCGTCCCCGGATTCGTCCACGTTGACTTCGGGGGTGGCCGCCTCGACGGGTGATGTTTCTGACGGCTGGCCCGTGGTCGCCCCGTCCGTTTCCGAAGATGCGGGTTCTTCATCCTTGCGATCTGAATGATCCACCCTGACTTCAGGCGACGGATTGATCGAAGACGACACGGACCGATCGACGCTGCTTTTTTGGGGCTTTCCCGCCTTGTCACGCGTCTTCCCCGTGGCCGGGGTGGAAGGTTCGATATCGATCGTCATCCCGGCCGTCCCGGTGAACCGCTTGCTGAACGTGTAGTAGTCAAGCGAGGCGCCCTGTGCGTTCAGCAGGAAAAGCAGCGGGACCAGCAAGATCAGCGGTCGCTGGATTTCGTACCAGCGCAGGTGGCTGCCCGTGGGACGCGACAGGTCGGCGATTGTCAGGGCCAGGAACATCACCAGCGCGGCAGCCAGCACCCACCCGAACTCGGGCCGCAGGAAGGCCAGATAACGCTGGTCCTGCAGCAGTTCGACCAGCGCGTACATCCACGCGAAGAAGAAAAGCACGCGCAGCCGGGCGACAAGGAATTCAAGCACCTGTTTCATTGCGCCACCCCCGCCAGGAGCCCGGAGTAGTGGACCGCGATCGCCGCCGCCAGGACAGCCGTGAAGATAAGCGCCGCCAGGACGACGATCGCGCGGCGCCGGAACAGGGTCTGGTACATCAGCAGCAGCTTCAGGTCGAACATCGGGCCGATCAGCATGAAGGCGAGCTGGGCCGAAACAGGCATGGTGCCGCGGAACGATGCCGCGATGAAGGCGTCAGCTTCGGAACACAGGTTCAGGACGATTGCCAGGACCATCATCAGGAGGATGGACAAGACCGGTATGCCGGCAATCTGTACGAATACGTTGCGATCGATATAGGTCTGCCCGACCGCCGCGATGAAGGCGCCGATCACCAGGTAGTGCCCGACGCCGATGAAGTCGTCGGCCGCGTGGTGCATCGCCGAGGCCAGCTTCGCCCCGATGCCGTTTCCGGCCGGTTCCGGGTGATGGTGGCCGCAGGAACATTCATCGGCGTGTTCCTGGTGGTGGCCGCATGTGCATGACTCGTCGTGGTCATGGCCCGCCGTCGGCGCGGCACCGTGTTCGATACCCTCCAGGAAGGCCGATTTCTTCGCGAAGACCCGGTCCATGATCAGGCCGATCCCGACCGCGATCGCGTATCCGATCACCATCCTGGCCGCCATCATCCCGAAGTCCAGCCGGTAAGCGACAGCGGTAGAAAATCCGACGATCGGGTTCGCGATGGGGCCGCCCAGCAGGTACGCGACGGCCGCGGCCATCGGCAGCCCCTTGCGCGAAAGGCGTCGAACGACCGGCACGATGGCGCATTCGCACACGGGGAAGATCATCCCCAGTCCGGCAGCGATAAGAACAGTCTTCCAGCGCTTTCTCGGCAGCATGGAAGCGATTCTCTCCCGGCTGACGAACGCCTCCAGGAGACCGCCGACAAGGGCGCCCATCAGCATGAACGGAACGGCTTCCAGGACGATGCTTGAAAATATGAGAGACAGGGTGCGGACCGAATCCGTCCGGCCGGCGCCGAGGAACAGGGCGACGGTCCCGACCACGAACAGCGATTCGAAGATGAACGAACGAAGTCGCACTGGTTGTCCGGTCAGTTTCATCTTGCCGATTCCCTTCTGGCGGCAACGGGGACAAAGCTTACCAGAAACCATGCGAACGCTATCAGGATAATGGTCGCGCCCGTCGCGGTCCGGACTTGCGGCAGCGCCGAAATCAGGAGCCCCGCGACGGCGGATGAACAACTGATGGTGACGGCCCACCAGAACATGCCACCGGCCGAGCGGGCCAGGTTGCGCGCCGCCGCAGCCGGCACGACCAGAAGGGCGGTGACCAGCAGGACCCCCATGGCCCACACCGAGAAGATGACGACCAGGGCCAGCAGCGCGGCAAAGATGTACTGATATGTCGCCACCGCGACTCTGTGGATCTCCGCGAGCCTGGGGTTGATGCAGATATACAGCATCCTGTTGAACGACCAGATTTCAAACACCGTCAGCACGACAAGCAGCATGGCAAGCTGCATCAGGTCGAAATCAGTGATCGTGAGGATGTCGCCGTAAAGGAAGGTTTGCGTGTCGCGCGCAAGTTCGGGCGCGCGGCTGACCAGGGCGAGCCCGAAGGCGGTCACCGCGGCGAAAAGCACGCCGATGACGGTGTCGGATGACAGCATGCTGTGACGCTGGATGGCGACGATTCCTACCCCCACGGTCACGCCGAGCAGCGGCATCGCCCAGTGCGGGTGTATGGAAAACAGCATCCCGAGTGCCACGCCGGCAAAAGCCGAATGGCTGATCGCGTCTGAAAAGAAGGCCATGCGGAGGTTGACCACCTGGACGCCCATGGCGGCAGTCATCGGGGCAAGAAGCAGCAGCCCGACAAACGCCTTCTGCATGAAGAGGCTCTGCATGCTTTCGATCGGGATCAGCAAGCCGACAAGGTGCATAAGTCCTGACAGATCCGGCATTATTCCTGCCCCCCGCCGACGCCCGGCGACGCATCGTCAGGCCCGTGGTTCGTGCAGTGGCATGGGCCCGTGGCGATGTCCACGACCGCCCCGCCCATGTGCGTCCCGAAAGCCGCCGTCAGGTGCTCCTGGGTCAGGATGTCATGCGGACGGCCTTCGGCGATAATCTGCCTGTTCAGCAGGACTGCGTGCGTGGCGTGGTTCGAAACCAGGCCCAGGTCGTGCGTGACCATGACCTGCGTGAATCCGTGCGCGGCCCTCAGGTTTTCCAGCACCTCGCAGAACAGTTGTCCACCCCTGAAATCAACGCCGGCCGCCGGTTCGTCAAGTATCAGGAGGTCGGGGTCCTGCTGGAAGGCCAGTGCCAGAAGTACGCGTTGCAGTTCGCCCCCGGAAAGCGCGCCGAGCCTGCGACTGCCAAGGTGTGAAGCGTTTACCCTTTCAAGAAGGTCGGTCGCCCTTTCCCGGAATTTCCGGCCCACGCCCAGCCACAGCGGGCGGCGCTGGACCCCCATGGCCAGGAATTCCACCACTGTCAGCGGCATTCCCCTGTCAAAATCCATGCGCTGCGGGACGTAACCTATGCGCGGGGCGCGTCCGTCTGGCATCCGGGAAATCCTGACCGCACCGGAATGCGGCATCTTCCCCAGCAGGGCCATCAGCATGGTGGTCTTGCCGGCACCGTTGGGCCCCACGATGCACGTGCAGCCGCCCCTGGGAATCATTGCCGTAATCCGATCGAGCACCGGCACCCCGCCCAGGACAACCGACACGTTGTCCAGGCAGAGCGCTGTCGACGAAGCGTCATGGCAGCACGAAGCGGTCCCGCCGAGGCTGCACTTTCCACAGTCATCTGGTCCCAAGGTATTTCTCCAGGACCGCGATATTGGCCCGCATTGTCTTTTCGTAGTAATCCGGCCCGGCACCGGCGGGGCCGTTCGCGACGGGATCCATCACGCCCATCGGGATTCCGGCCTCCAGGGCAAGCGCGGCCGGCATCTTCAGGCGGTACTGCGGCTCGGCGAACACGGCGCCAGCGCCCGCGGCCCGGATTTCCTTCACAAGCGTCAGCATTTCGGATGCCGATGGCTCTGTGCCCGGGTGGGTCTGGATCACCGCCACGATTTCAAGCCCGGCATCACGCGCGAGGTAGTCGAATATGCCGTGCTGCGTGACGATCCGTCGATTTTTCAGGCGGCTGACGGCCACCTTGAATTCCGCGTCCAGGACGGTCATGCGTGACATGAAGGCCGTCGCGTTGGCCTGATAACGCCGGGCCATCGACGGCCTGGCAGCGCCAAGCTGGCGGGCGATGTTCAATGCCATGGACGCCGCCATGAGGGGACTGGCGAAGATATGCGGGTTGGCGCCTTCGTGGTGGTGCCCGCCATGCGCGTCGTGGGCGCCGTGACCGGGGCGTCCTTCGCATTCATGGTGATCGTCATGTCCGTCGTCATCATGGTGTTCTTCCGTGTATTCCATGATGCCGCGCAGTCCGCGGGACGAATCGACGATCAGCGGACCGCCGTCCTTGCGGTTGCCGACAAGGTCGTCAATGAAGTCGTCGAGTCCGAGTCCGTTGGTGACGATGACGTCGGCCGTTGCGGCGCGCCGCATGTCGGCGGGGGTCAGAACGTAGTCGTGCGGGCATCCGAGAGACGGCGCCAGAAGCAGATCCAGTTTCACACCCGGGTCGCCGTCAATCACGACCGCCGTGATCAGGTGCACCGGGAACGTGGTGGCAATCACGTCGATGGTCGAATCGCCGGCGACGCCCCTGGCCGGTGCCACGACCGTGACCAGCAGGGCACCAAGGAACACCGCAACCCGGATCGCGTTTTTCATATGGAACTCCAGCGCGGGGTCACTTTTCGTGACCTTCCTCGTGTGCGTGACAGCAGTCCGGGCCGCATTCGATGACGATTCCGTGGCAGTCCTCGCATTCGCGGACATCGTGTTCCCGGGAAAAGGATGTCCAGTGCTCCATCTGCCTCGGCGTCAGTGTGCCGGTTCCGCGGCAGAGCGGGCATGTGCCGTCCAGCGCCGCCATCAGCGCGGAGCGTATGAATTCGGACCTGTTGCCGATTTTTCGCAACGCCTCGGCCAGTTCGCCGTCGACCTTGAATGTGATCACTTCGCTCATCGGGCCACCTGATGTTTAGGTTGTCCACAAGGAGAGCCGGTCAAGCTTCCCGCCAATCCGTATTACTGTGTAATACTTCGACTTCCCTGTCAAGTCCGTTGCGCCCCGGCTTCATTGACTTCCACGCCCCTGTCGTGCAAACTTCGGCCTTCCCGGCCGCGGCCCCGTCCGCGGGATTTGCGGGACGATGCGCCCACGATGGAGGCACATTCAATGTTCGACCCACAGAAAGGCAGAATCGCCGACCTCCGTGAGAGGACCAACGTCCTCGGGAGGTATCTTTGACCGGCTCGCGAAAGAACGACGCATAGCTGAAATCGACGAGCTTTCGACGTCGCCGACGTTCTGGTCCGACCAGAAGTCCGCCCAGGCCGTCATGCGCGAAAAGACCGCCCTGCAGAAGGAGCTGGACGCGCTTGACGAACCGGTCCGGATGCTGGGCGAAACCGCTGAAGTCCTTGAAATGGCCGAGGCGGAAGGCGAATCGGAATTCGAGGCGGAGATATCTGCATCGCTGGACGTGGTCGAAGCCAAGGTTTCGAAGCTTGAATTCGCCAGGATGATGTCGGGCGAAAACGATTCCGCGCCGGCGCTGATAACGATTCATTCAGGCGCTGGCGGAACCGAGTCGCAGGACTGGGTCCAGATGCTGCTGCGGATGTACCTGATGTACTGCGAAAAGGCCGGGTTCGGCGTCACCATGATCGACGAACAGCCTGGCGACGAAGCAGGTCTTAAAAGCGTCACCTTTTCGGTCGAGGGCGATCACGCCTTCGGGTACCTGAAGGCCGAAAACGGTGTCCACCGCCTGGTCAGGATTTCACCGTTCGATGCCAATGCGCGCCGCCATACGACGTTCGCCAGCGTGGATGTCATTCCGGATATCGAGGACACGATTGACATCGAGGTCCGCGACGAAGACCTGCGCATCGACACGTTCAGGTCGGGCGGCGCCGGCGGCCAGCATGTCAACAAGACCGACTCGGCCGTGCGAATGACCCACCTTCCGACCGGCATCGTTGTCCAGTGCCAGAACGAGCGTTCGCAGATCAAGAACCGTTCGACCGCGATGAAGCTGCTGAAGGCGCGCCTGTACGAACACGAGCGGCGCAAGCGCGACGCGGAAAAGGACGCCAAGGAAGCGGCCAAGCTGGGTATCGACTTCGGAAGCCAGATACGTTCGTACGTGCTGCATCCCTACCGTCTGGTGAAGGATCTTCGCACGGATCACGAAACGGGGAACACCGACGCGGTGCTGGACGGCGAACTCCAGCCATTCATCCAGGCGTACCTTCTGAAAGTGGCCGGGGCTTGATTCCCGCCTGCCGCAAAGATTATTTCGTTATTTTCTTGAGGCCCTTGAAGTCGTCGGCCCCTTCGGCCGCCCTGGTTTCGCGTGCAACAACGAAGAAAACGGCGGGCGGGTATTCACCGGGACAGTCCGATTCGTCCAGGAAGGATGAATCCGAGGACGCAACAAGCCAGATCCACGTGTTCCCGTTGTGGCTTCCCCTGATGCGCGCGCGTTCCCCCGGTGACAGGGTTGTCGACGCCAGATCGGAAACCACCGACATCCTTGAATGAACCCATGTCTGGCCGCACAGATCCCTGCCCTGGACCGCCTGGTAATATGACGGTTCGTGCGTGGTCGCGAACAGCAGGGGACCGGATTCGCCTTCCCCCGGGAACATCTCGCCCGTGAAACCGTGGAACAGCAGCCCGTTTCCATCGAGGACCATCAGTTCCCGTCCGTTACCGTTGGTCAGGGCGACAGTAACACGGGTGCCCGACCTGGTAAGTGGCCTGGCGGCCGTCCAGGCGCTGACCGTGATGGTCACGTCCGACGCGCCCCAGCTTACGGGGGAAATATCCTTCAGATGCAATTTGAAGCCGAGCGCGGGCGGCGTGCCCGGTTCGACAGCCACGACGGTGGCGGCGAAGGTCAGGGTCGGCCATGTGTTGAATGCCTCGACAAGAGCGTCCGGGCCCTTCAAGGTCCATTCAGGAGCGGGACGGGCGGCAACCGGCTGGGGGCCCTGAACATAACGGGAAACGTTCGAGCAGGCGACAGCGCCGAACATCGCCGCCAGGGACGCGACCAGGGCGACGCCGACATGTAGTACCCGGTCGTGCCAGCCTTTCAACATGAACCCCCGTCGTTGACACCCAAATTCCTGACCGATAGTATAACCCCGGACTACCCAGAGGCCATCGCCGATGAATACGAACCTGCGTTTCGCGTCTTTTGTCGCGGGACTTGCCGTCGGACTGTCGTGCATGTTTGCTCTTCCGGGCTGGTCGGTCGCCCAGGGGCTGCTGCCGCTGCGCGTGGCGGCCGAGGATCTTGACGCTGCCGGGACCGACGCGTTGACCGCGGCAATCACCGGGAAGATTGGCAGGTATCCTGATATCAGGATGATGCCTGTTCCGCCCGACGATCCCATCGATGTGATGCTGGATGCCGGCTGCGAGGATCTGAACAAGGAATGCCTGATGCTCATCGGCAAGGTGAAGGGCGCGGATTTCGTGCTTTACACCACGGCGGCGACGGTCGACGGGCGGTTCAGGATTGCTTACAGGTACGTGGATGTCGCGACCGGGAGGCTGCGGACCGTCGACAGGGGAGCGGGCCCGGGCGACGATCCGACGGTGTTCGCGGCGCTTGTCCTGGAAGAAATACTTGGTGCGGAACCCGGGGCAGTTGTCCCGGCGCCCGCGCCAGCACCCGCGCCGGTGGTCGTTCCTGTACCTGAACCTGTTCCGGTCCCTGTCCCTGTCCCTGAACCTGTGCCAGCCCCGGTGGTTGCGCCGGTGCCTGAACCAGTTCCTGAACCTGCGCCTGTCCCCGTGGCAGCTCCGGCACCTGAACCCGCGCCAGTCGCGGTTGTCGCGCCGGTGACTGAACCTGTGCCTGTCCCTGTGGCAGCTCCGGTATCCGAACCTGCGCCCGCCGTTGTTCCGTCGCCTGTCTACGCTTCCTCCCCGGTCGACGCGATTCCGGTCGAACCGGTTGCGGAGGTCAAGAAGGCGCCGTTTTACAAGACGTGGTGGTTCTGGACCATTATCGGTGTCGCCGTTGTCGGGGCCGGTACCGCCGCCGGCGTGATCGCTGCCCAGGACGGTGATGCCGCGGGACAGGTGGGATTTTCGGCCGACCCGGGCTATGCACCTCTTGATGTGACGCTTTTCCGGTGACCTAACCGGTTTTGGGGGCTCAGATGGCAATGAAATCGTTGACGGCTGCCGCAATTATGTTCGTGGCGCTGGCCGGTGGCTGCGCGGGTGGTGAATGGTGCGGCTCCGGACTCTGCATGTCGGGTCCTTCCGAAGAAGACGGCGTTGTCACATTCGCGCTGTCCGAAGGCGACACGCAGGTGCGGTCGTTCATAATCAGGCTTTACAAGACCGCGACCGATCGTGTCCGTGGCGACGCGTATTTTGAATCGGGGTGCTCCGGTATCAGCAAGGCCTTCACGATCAGTCACCTGGATGCCGGTGATGAATACGTGGTCGAGTACCGGGGTTATTCCGACCGGGAATGCACCTCTTCCAACCTGGCCAGGCTGGGCGTTCGCGGCGGTGTGAGGGTTACGTCGCCCGGAACAGGGTTCGCGTACTATTTCATCCAGGTCAATGTCGTCGGGGGCTTCACGGCGATGCCGCTGCCCGATTCCCGGCTCAATCCGGTCGAAGGCGGTGTGGCGTGCGAATCGGATTCAGACTGCAGGCGTGTCATCCCGTGCGAGGACCCGGACGAGTGCCGTTTCAAGGTCAACGTGGATTGCGAACCGGCCGAAATCGAGTCCGGGGAATGCCCGGACGGATTCAAGGTGATGCAGTACAACGTACACCCCAGGGCAGTCTGCGACGACCGCATATGCCGCCTTGACACGCTGTTCCCGCTTAACACGCGCGGCGCCAGGGCGTTCGCGGCGACCGCGGCTACCGACGTTGGCGATGTCGTATCGCTGGGCGGGTTCACGGAATACGTTGATGGATTCTATGTCGTCCAGGGGGCTTCCGACCCGGCTTCCGCGCCTGAAACGCTCAGTTTCATCGGCAACGAGGGCATTTTCGGTGTTCTGGAGCACGACAGGCCGCTTGATTCCGGCATGGGGATGTCGTCAGTCGCGTTGCTTGACGACGGCAGGCTGGTCGTCGCCGGCGGGACACGCACGGCCCTTGCGCGGACGTCGGGCACGGTCGATGGCGCGCCGCAGATCGACTCGCTTTTCTGTTCCACCGACTGTCCCGTCGAAATGTCTTCCTTCCTCTACGTCATCGATGCGGCGACCGGTGCCGTTGACAGGACGACGCTTGCCGAGCCGGTCATTCCGGCAGCGGTGATCCCGGTTGCCCGCGACACCACAAGTGTCTATATCCGTGGCGGCGCATCGATGCGGAACTTCGCCGGGGATCTGTCGTCCGGGGGCACGACAGTTTCGTGGATTTGCCAGATTACGGAGGGGAACGCCGCTTCGTGTTCCGACGTCAATCCATCCAGCGCTGTAAGCCGTTTCATGCCCGCTGGTGTCTGCATCAAGCGCACGAACGGGCTGTGCAGTGAATTCCTGACCCTTGGCGGCACAGATATTTCAAACAAGTTCGCGGAGATATACTTCGCCGACAGCAACACCGTCAAGGTGTTCCCGGCGACCGGGGACGTTCCCGAGATGCTTTCCGGCGCAACGGCGTTCATGGCTGGCGATGAAGTCTGGCTTGTCGGCGGCACATCGGATTCGGACATGCGGCAGCTCGCTGTGCCGTTGCATGTTTCAGTCGACAAGGGCCTCGGTGTCGTTATTGTGTCGAAGGTCGCGCTGGACGCTGCCGGAACGGCCGCCCTTTCCATGCGTTTTCACCAGGCTACGGTGCTCGCGGATGATGAACGCGTCCTTGTGTCCGGCGGCATCGACCAGGCAGGCTCCGTCACGCGAAGTGCGGTACTGCTTTCAACTGCTTCCGGCCAAATGAAGATCCTTGATGCCGATCTTCGCATGGCTGAACCAAGGATGGGGCATTCGGCGACGCTGGTGACCGGAGGTCTTTTCGACGGCGCTGTGCTTGTCCAGGGCGGTATTTCGGCTGTCGGCGGCGTCTTTGCAAAGGGTGCCGAGGTTTATCTGCCCGCCGACTAGTCCCGGATAAGACGTGAAACAGAAACTTCCCTTAAGAATCCTCCTGCCCATCCTCGCCCTGGTGATCATCGTGGCGGTGTTCGCCGTGGTAAGGCCAGGCTGGACCGCCGTGGCGCTTCTGGTCCTTGGGCTGGTGACGCTTTCCGGTGGCGCGGCCGTGCTGGGTGTCGCCCGGCGCGGGATCGTTGGGGGTGCCCGGCCGCTGGTCCGCGGCACCGATCGTTTCGTGATTTCCTGGGTTGTCGTGACGGCCCTTCTATGGGCCATGTGCGCGCCCGATGTGTATGTGCGTGATGCCGGCGAGCTTGCGGGCGCGGCAATCGGGCTCGGGGTACCTCACCCGACCGGATTCCCGATACTCTGCATGCTTGGCAAGCTGTTTTCCCTTGGGCCGGTCGGCAACGTCTTTTTCCGCATGAATCTTCTTTCCGGCTTTGCTGCCGGGGGCGTGGCCGCGTTTGCGTGGCTTTTCGTGGACCGCGCGGTCCGTCGTTCCGCTTCGGATCCCGGGCCCCTGTGGTGGGCCGGACCGATGGCGTACCTTGGTTCCGCCGCTGCCTGGCTGCACGGCGTGACACCGGAAATTTACAGCATTGCCGCGCTTGGCCTGGCGGCGACGATTTTTCTTGCGCTACAGGGAATCGAAAAGCGCGACGCGCGCTGGCTTGCCGCCTCGGCGGTGCTTTGCGGCGCCGGTCTGGGCGGTCATGTCACCTGGCCCGTATACGGCACGCCGGCGCTCGTTGTATCGCTGATTGCGTTCGCGGCCGGCTCCGAATCCGGCGACAAGGTCAGATCCTTTTTCCGGGTCGGCTTCATATGCCTGTTCGCGGCGGTTGTCGGCGCCATGATTGTCTTCTACCTGCCTTCCGCCGCGTCCCGTGACCCGTTGATGAACTGGGGCGATCCATCAACATTCCAGGGAATGCTCGATCACCTGAGCGGGCGCCGGATCCGGGATTCGTTCGGGGACAGGATCGGTTCGTTCAGCCCGGCCGTGCTGGCGGTCAACGCGTCACTGGCATGGAGATCCATCGTCGAGTCCATGGGGCCGGTCCTGCCGTTTTCCGCGGTCGGGGTGATCATGGCCGCCACGGGAAGGTCGAAGTGGGCGCTGGCCCCGGCCTGCCTGGTCATTGCCGATTTCATGTTCGCGGTGTTGGTGAACCCGATGGGGATTCGCGATCTCCAGGTCCTGCTCGTTGCGACATGGTCCCTGGCTGTGCTTGCCGGAATCGGCGTCGCGTCTGCGGTGCGCCTGGCCGCCACCAGGGCAGGGCGTGCGGGCGCGCTCGGGACGGCGGCGCTTGCGGCGATGCTGATCCTGTTTCAATGGGCGGGATCCCCGGCTGATCGGGACATGCGGAATGTGTTCGGTCCGCGGATTGTTTCCGACAGGGTGCTGGATTCCGCGCCGGCAGGGGCGGTCGCGCTGACCGCTTCCGACGATCTGTCGGCGGTGATGATGGCCAGGTCGGCCGCGGAGGACGCGAGGCCCGACATGACGTTCCTGGTCAAACAGCACCTGTCGGATACCAGGTACGTTGTCAGGAGGTTGAACCCGCACAGGCTGGCGAATCCGGGGGTCGTCAGGGGCGCCGTCATCGACCGGCTCAGGTCGCGTCCGCTGGAATCCGGCGGTGAGTCCGCGCCGGAGGCCGTCGGTCGGGCCGTAGATCTTTTCGACGATCTTGGCCCCGTTCTTTACGAGCCGGGGGAGGGCGGGGTTGACGCTGGCGTCATGCCCCGGCTCGTTCCGGGGTTCCCGCTCTGGACGCTGGATGGCTCGCCTGATTCAGTCGTGGGGCGGGGCTCCGGTGTCAGTGCCTGGCGCGATGCGATGTCGATGCGGCATGTTTCCGATCGCTGGGGCAGGGCGTACCTGGCGGAATGGACGCGGCTGTACGGAACCTCCGAGGCGCTGGCCCTGCGCGAAGAAAACGCCATGTCAATCTTCAGGGCGGCCCTCCTGCTCGACCCGTACGACTACCGCGCCGCCCACAATCTTGGCGTGCTTCTCGCCGACGCGGGCCGTTACGACGCGGCCATCGACTGGTTCGTAAGCGCTGTTTCCAGCGACCCAGGGTACGTCCGGGGATGGAAGTCGCTTGCCCGGGTCGCCGCCGCCGCAGGCAGGTCGGAACTGCAGCGGGAGGCCGAAGAGCGGGTACGCAGCCTGTCGGAACGGTGAGGCGCGCGTCCCATATGGAATTCGTAGTGTGCAAGGTCCACGATATCCCACGGCCGTTGGCTGATATGGGATTCGTAGTGTGCAAGGTCCACGATATCCCACGGCCGTTGGCCATGGGCTCCCAGTGTTGAACGGCCCTCGCTTCGCTCGGGCCTCGGAGATTGATGGGACGATTGGTCCCGGGGCCGTTGGCCCCGGTCTGACGGTGGACGGTCCTCGCATGGCTCGGACCTCCGGAAGGGCGGATTTTCATCCGCCCGTACGAGCCCCAGATCCGGTCCCTGTCCCTGATCCTGACCCTGTCCCTGACCCTGAATCTGTCCCTGACCCTGTACTTGACCCTGTCCCTTGACGGCGGACGGGTGCGGGGCTACCCTTTCCCGCCATGAACGTCCCGACCCTCGAAATCCCCGTTTCAGGTTCACCGCGTCGCGTGATGGTCGTTACATATGGCTGTCAGATGAACGTCTACGACTCGCGTCGCATGGTGCAGGCGCTGATGGTGGACGGATATGCGGAAACCGACGACCCCGGCCAGGCGGACGTGATCATCTTCAATACATGCAGCGTTCGCGACAAGCCGGAAAAGAAGGTGCTCGGATCCCTGTCGCGCCTGCTTCCACTCAAGGAAGTCCGGCAGGTCCTGTTCGGCGTGGCCGGGTGCGTGGCCCAGCAGCACGGCCAGGCGCTGCTCGACAAGGTTCCGTATCTTGATTTCGTCGTGGGGCCGGACAACATCGCCGATCTGCCACGCGTGGTTGAAGCGGCAAGAAACGGCGCCAGGACCGCCAGCGCGGCCTGGATGGATCGCGACTGTTACGACTTCATGCCGCTCGATCCCGTGGTCGAACCCGGCCCGACGGCGTTCCTCACGATAATCAAGGGGTGCGACAATTTCTGCACCTACTGCGTTGTTCCGTATGTTCGTGGCCGCGAGGTCAGCAAGCCGCGCGACCTGGTGTTGTCGGAGGTGCGCACGCTGGTCGACGCAGGTGTCGCCGAAGTTACCCTGCTTGGCCAGAACGTGAATTCGTGGGGTCGCGGGCTACCTGGCGATCCGGCCTTCCCCGACCTTCTCGAAGCCGTGTCCGCGGTGCCCGGACTGAAGCGCCTGCGCTTCGTCACCTCGCACCCGGCCGATGCCAGCGACCCTCTGCTGGGACTTTTCGGCCGCCTCCCCAACCTTGCCGAATATCTTCACCTGCCGCTTCAGTCGGGTTCCGACGATGTGCTGGGCCGCATGCGGCGCAGGTACGATTCCGCGGCCTACCTGGAGCGGATCAGGACGGTCAGGGCCGCGTGCCCTGATATCGCGCTGTCCACGGACATAATCGTCGGCTTCCCGGGCGAAACGCGTGCCGACTTCGAACGGACGCTGGCGGTCGTGGCCGAAGTCGAATATGACCTGATGTTTTCGTTCAAATATTCACCCCGTCCGGGCACTGCCGCGGCCGGATGGAAGGATGATGTCCCGGCCGCAGAAAAGGCGTCCAGGCTGGCGGAACTGCAGTCGATGCAGGATGCCATCACGAAACGCCGGATGCAGCGCTTCCAGGGAAGGATTGAAGAGGTCCTGGTGGAAGGCCCCAGCAAGTCGGGAAAAAAGGACCACATCTTCGAGATAATGGGCCGCACAAGAACCAATTACATAGTAAACTTCCGCGTCGACGGCGCGGCGGTCCCGCGGCCGGGCCAGCTCGTGAATGTCAGGATCGACGGGGTCCTGGCGCACTGCCTGAAAGGTGTTCCGGTGGATTGACCGGGGAGGTGCCCGATGTTTTTCAAGGCTAAGGATCTGATGACGGTCGGCAACATCGGTGGGGGCATCGCCGCCATCATGGTGTCGATGAACGGAATCGGCGCTGCCACGGCTGCCGCTGTCGGGCTGGAAGGAACCGCTGCCGTGGACGCGGCGTCGAAGGCCGGCGCTCCCTGGCTGTTCTGGGCTTCGATGTGCATCCTGTTTGCGTGGTTTTTCGACGCTTTTGACGGAAAGGTGGCGCGCTGGCTCAACCAGATGAACCGGTTCGGGTCGGAATTCGACAATGTCGCGGACCTGGTCGCGTATTCGGTCGCCCCGTCGTTCGTCGTATATTTCGCCTATTCGAAGGTGCTCATGCTGCCAGGCCTCGAAGGCAGCCCGTTATTGCAGCAGATAATCGCGGTCGCAATCGGATCCCTTCCGGTGATATCCGGCTGCATCCGCTTCGCCCGTTTCAACACGGTTCGCATGGATGTTCCGGGTTTCTTCATCGGTTTCCCGCGGCCGGCGTCCGCCCTGTTGATCGTCTCCCTGCTGAATTCGCACCTGATGGAAATGTCCCTGATGATGCGCTGGTTCGGCGTGGCGATGGTCCTGTTCCTGGCGTTCATGAACCTGACGCTCTGGCCGTTCATCAGCCACCACGGCAAGCCGTTCTCGTCGCACCTGAAGTTCGTGCTCCACTGCGTGTGGATGACCGTCGCGTTTTCTTTCCTGACCTGCATCGTCATCCCGGTGGTTGGCGGACTGTTCGGCGCGAAGATCGAACCGCTGATGCCCACGAACCTGGTGCTCGACTGGGTCCTGATCTGGTTGTGCTTCTACGTTTCGGTGGCGTTCCTTGAAATCCCGGCGGTGTCGTTCAAGCATGTCCGTGAAGTAACTGCGTTCTGGAACAAGGGCTCCGATGCCGCCCCGATCGACTGACGCCCGCGGACACTGACATCACTCAGAATTTCCGGAAAACGCCAGTCACGATTCCGAGTATTTCGAACCTGGAAGTCGGCTTGACCCTGATTGGCTTGTAGTCGGGATTTGAAGGCAGCAGTTCGATGCCGTCCGCGGTTTTTGAATACCGTTTGACCGTCGCGTCGTCGTCGACCAGGGCCACGACGATTTCGTTCGGCCGTGCCACCGGCTGCCGCCTGACGAAGATGAAGTCGCCGTCGAGAATACCGTCACCGATCATGCTGCTGCCCTGCACGCGAAGCACGAATGTGTCGGCCGTGTCCCGGATGAAGAAGGGATCTGGCTGCAGATACCCCTCGAGGTTTTCCGACGCGTAGATTGGACGTCCGGCCGCAATCCGGCCGAGGATCGGGATCTGGCCCTGTCCAACGCCGCCCGCGGAACGAACGCGGATCCCGCGCGACCTGTTGGAGCGCCGATCAATCGCGCCGGCGCGTTCAAGCGCGGCCAGATGATCGGAAACAGCGTTCGTCGACGCGAACCCCATTCCGGCCGCGATTTCGCGCACCGTCGGCGGCGCGCCGCTTGACTGGGAGAATTTTGTTATGAAGTCGAGCACTTCCTGCTGTCGGGCCGTCAGCCGTCCTGAAGCCATTTCCGCAACCTTCCAGTGGGACCGTTCGATAATACTGAACATCTGTTCAACTGGCAACAATCCTGTGTCCGGTGGATCAGGGCCGGCCTTCCGTTCACGCGAAAACTAATAATCGATTCGCCGATGTGGTAAATTTCAGCCGTGCCGGGCGGTTTCCTGCCCGGTCCAGCGAACTTCGGGGGTTCAGTTGGCTGACGTTCCCGACGAAAAAGACGTGCCGGGCGGTTCCGGTGGAACCGTGCGTGGTGCCGCCGCCAGACCTTTCGAACCAACTCGTCCCGCCGGGGTTGCCGGCCGGGCCACCCTTGTTGACGACACCGACGTCGAGGCCAGGATCGAGGCCGCGGTTTCAGCGGTCGCCGGTTCTGAAACCCCTGGCGTCGACCCGATGATCGGCCGGATGATAAACGGCCGGTTCGAGGTGCTTTCCAGGCTTGGCGCCGGCGGCATGGGGGTCGTTTACCGGGCCCGCCAGGTCGGGATTGATCGCATCGTCGCGATCAAGACGCTGCTGAAGGACCGCGCGACCGACGACAAGGTCGTTTTGCGCTTCAAGAACGAAGCCAGGGCTGTATCCAGGCTTAACCATCCAAATACAATCAGGATTTTTGACTTCGGCCAGATGGACGACGGCACACTCTATTTCGCGATGGAGTTGCTGGAGGGGCGAAGCCTCGACAGGGCGATTCGGCAGGATGCGCCGTTTGCGACAAGGCGGACCCTGCACATCATGGCGCAGATGGCCGATTCGCTGGCCGAAGCGCATTCGAAGGGAATCGTCCATCGCGACCTCAAGCCGGAAAACGTATATCTCAGCCAGGTCGGCGACGACCCGGATTTCGTGAAGGTACTGGACTTCGGCGTAGCCAGGATGCGCGAGCAGGACAGCAGCCAGGGCACGATGACGCAGGCCGGGGTCATATTCGGCACGCCGCGCTACATGGCCCCGGAGCAGGCCAGGACCATGGCGGTCGACGCCCGGGCGGACATCTACGCGCTTGGCATAATCTGGTACGAACTGCTGATGGCCAGGACGCCGTTCGAAGCCGACAGTCCGCTTGCCATCCTCATGAAGCACATCCAGGACCCTGTTCCGCGCATGGCGGTTTTCCGTCCTGACGTGTCCGTACCGGAGGAAGTCGAGACGCTTGTCATGCGGTGCCTTGAAAAGTCGCCCGACAGGCGCATCCAGTCGGCGTCGGCCCTGGCGGTCGAAATCCGATCCGTCCTCGATCGCCTGGATGGAAGGTACGAACGGGTTGTATTTGTCGATCGTCCCGTCCAGGTTCCAGGGGCGGAAGAAGAAGCTCCTCCGTGGGCGGAGGATGTCGTCGTGGTCGGGCGTCGCAGGCCCGCCGCGCTTGTGGCGGTCATTGCGGTGCTCGCGCTGGTTGGTGCCGGGGCCGGCGTCGCCTGGACCGTCTATTCGAAGGGGCAGGGCCCGCAGGTTGCCGCGGTTCCCGATGCCGTCGTCGACGCCGGGCCGGTTGCTGCCGTCGCGCCTCCACCGGCCGCTGTCGCGGATGCCCGGGACGCCGGTGGCGACGAAACTGCCCGGACGGTACGCATCAGGTTCGTGACCGACCCCCCGGGGGCCGCCGTCCACATGGGCGACAGGTTGATCGGCGAAGCACCCGTGTTTGTCGAGCTTCCCCAGTCAGACCAGGAAGAAATCTTCGTCTTCTCGCTGGAGGGGTATCGCGACGTGACCCTTCCTGCCGTGCCAGACCAGAACATGCTCCTTCCCGTGAAGCTGGAACGTCTGCCTGTCGCCGGCAGGAACGGCCTTCAGGTCCCGGTCAGGCAGCCGCCGCCTGTCCGCATGGAAGTCTCGTCCGGTGTTTCACCGATCATGGAACCGGCGGCGGCAGTCGTCGCACCGGCGCCACAGCCGTCCGCGCCAGTCGCGGCACCGTCATCCACGCCGGCTCCCGCACCCGCCGACGCTCCGAAGAAGCCGGCATCGTCCGGTTTTGAAAAAGTCGGAACTCCGTCGAACGGTGATGCGAAGACACCGGGCAAAGTGGGTGACCTCAAGAAGTTCTGATGGAGCTGCGGGCGATCTGGAAGCAGGCTGATTTTCATCCGCAAGCAAGCCTGAACCTGTCCCTGAACCTGATCCTGCCCCCGTCCCCGAACCTGATCCTGCCCCTGTCCCTGAATGGCGGGTTTTCATCCGCCAGTACATTCGCCCCTGCCCGTAATGGGTTGAAATCGGATTGAATCCCAAATAGGATGCATGCGGTAGTTCAGCCGGAGGCTTTTTTCAGATGATCGAGAAACGCAAGTGGATCTGGATGGATGGCAACCTTGTTCCCTGGGATCAGGCAAACGTTCACATCCTTTCGCACACGCTGCATTACGGCGTCGGTGCGTTCGAAGGTATTCGCGCCTACCATCACGAGGATGGCAAGTCAGCGGTCTTCCGTCTTCCGGAACACGACCAGAGGCTTATCGATTCCGCTCACCTGCTGGAACTGAAGGTTCCGTACACCAGGGAACAGATCGACGCGGCATGCATGCTGACGCTGGCCGCCAACGGAATGGAATGCGGTTACCTGCGCCCGATAGTGTACCTTGGCGACCGTGAAGTCGGCGTTTACCCGGGCAACGAACCGGATGTCCGCCTGGCCGTCATTGCGTGGAAGTGGGGGGCCTACCTCGGTCCGGAAGCCCTTGAAAAGGGCATCCGCGTGAAGGTTTCCACGTGGACGAAGCACCACGTCAATTCCCTGCTGGTCAGGGGCAAGGTCTGCGGTCATTACGTCAATTCCGTCATGGCGAAGACCGAGGCCAAGCGCGAGGGTTACGACGAAGGTATCCTCCTGGACCACTGCGGTTACGTCGCGGAAGGTTCCGGTGAAAACATATTCATCGTCCGCAAAGGCGAGATCTTCACGCCGGACATGTCCGCGTCGATCCTTGGCGGCATCACCCGTGATACCGTGATAACCCTGGCCCGCGAAATGGGCATCAAGGTCAACGAAACCAGGCTCACCAGAAGCGATCTCTACCTGGCCGACGAAGTCTTCTTCTCCGGCACCGCGGCCGAAGTCACGCCCATTCACGAAATTGACAGGCGGCAGGTTGGCGCTGGAAAGGCAGGCCCGATCACCAGGGCGCTGCAGGCCAGGTACATGAAGCTTGTGGTCGGCGGAGTGCCCGGTCACGATTCGTGGTTTAGCTTCTATCAGCCCGCGGAAAAGTAGCCGGGGTTGACGTCGCACCCGGGGGCCCGCCGATGACCTTACCCGGTTCTGCATCCGGGATCCTTTATGTGGTCGCCACGCCTGTCGGCAACCTCGGGGATCTGTCGCCGCGCGCCCGCGCGATTCTGTCCGAAGTCCCTGTCATCGCATGCGAAGATACCCGGACGACCGGAATGCTCCTGAAGGTTCTTGATATCGATCGCACCGGGCGGAGGATGGTGGCGTACCACGACCTGAACGAACGCCGCGCCTCCGTCCAGCTTGTGGAGATGTTGCTTGCCGGGACCGACGTGGCGCTGGTTTCCGATGCCGGGACGCCACTTGTCAGCGACCCCGGGTATCGCGTCGTTTCGGAGGCCGCCGCCGCGGGGATAACCGTGGTGCCGATCCCCGGCCCCTGTGCCCCGATCCTTGCGCTGGCAGCCTCCGGCCTGCCCTCGGACCGGTTCACGTTCATGGGGTTCGTCGATGCCAAATCCGCCAGGCGTGTACGGGTTTTCGGGGCGCTTTCGCGCGACATCGGCACGGCGATTTTTTTCGTGCCGGCCAGGTCGCTTGAAAAGGTTCTTGTCGAGCTTTCGTCCGCCCAGCCTGGCTGCCGGGTGGTCGTTGCCCGGGAATTGACGAAGCTTCACGAGGAGATCGTCAGGGGAACACCCGAGGACTGTATTGCCGCTTTCGCCGGCCGCGCCGTCAAGGGCGAAGTCACCATCGTGGTTTCGATTCCCAAGGCCTGACGGCCTCCCCCAACTGGTTTTTCCGTCGATTCCGTAGTGTTGGAGTTGTGCCGCGTTTCCCTGTATCATCACACAAAGATTCCACCGGAGTTTCCCATGTCGTGCAGGATTTTTTCCGTTGTGGCCGGGGTCGCGCTGTTCGCGCTGGTCATGGGTTGCGGTGACGGCTCGTCACCAGTGGACGAGTCTTTCGTGGTCGATATCCGGATTGACGTGTCTTACGCAGATATCGCTGTCGACACCGGTATGACCGATGTTGTCGATGACCGCGGACAACTGACCGACCTGGCGCCGCAGGATATATTCGATGCCGGCGACACATATGTGGAAGGAGGATTTGGCAGCCCCTGTGACGACAACACGGACTGTCTTTCCGGATTCTGCATGCCATACACCTTTGGTGGCATCTGTTCTGTCTTCTGCACCGACGACTGCCCGAATCCGGACTGGTCCTGCGAATACGTCATCCTTGCCGGGATTGACCCGACGTATGTGTGCGTCCCCCCGCAGACCTCGCTTTGCAATCCCTGCGAAGCGGACGTCTCGTGCCAGGTCCTTTCCGGTGAAGAAAACTCGCGGTGCGTTTATTACGGCGAAGAGGCTTCTTTCTGCGCCACGGACTGCACCGGCAACCCCGGCGCCTGCCGTGTCGGATACACCTGCACCGAGATTGATGAAGATTTCAGCGGCTGCGTGAAGGACGAAGGTCTGTGCCCCTGCGTCAACCAGGTTGTCGGTCGGGCATCCCGGTGCAGCAATACGAACGAAACCGGGGTTTGCGTCGGGCGGCGGTACTGCCTGCGCGTCGACGATGCCTTCGAGTGGGGCGATTGTTCCGTGTCCACGCCCTCGGAGGAGATATGCAACAATCTCGACGACGACTGCAACGGTTCCATTGACGACATCGGGACGGTCGATTGTGGCGTCGGCATCTGCAGGCACCAGGTCCAGTTGTGTGTCGAAGGTCACGCCGACGAGTGCGATCCGATGGAAGGTGCCCAGGAAACGGATCTTCCGGATCTCGCGGGTGAAGACTCCAACTGTGATGGCGTCGACGGCGACGCCGCCACTTCGATATTCGTCGATCACAACACGGGAAGCGACGCTGGCGAGGGTACCCGTGAATCTCCTCTGGCGACAATCCAGGCCGGGATCGAAATGGCTGTCGCCAAGGGCCTGGTCCACGTCCTTGTATGCGAGGGTGTGTATAACGAATCGCTTGTCCTGCGCGACGGTGTCGGTGTTTACGGCAGGTACGAGATTTCGGGCGGCCAGTGGTTGCGCACGCCCACGAAGGTCACCCAGATTCGCAGTCCGGGTGTCGCAGTAAGGGCCTCCGACCTGGCCTCCGGGACGGTCCTGCAGGGATTGAGCATCCAGAGCGACGCGGCATCGGTTGTCGGCGCCAGTTCGATCGCCATGGTCGTCAGCAACAGCCCCGGGCTGGTGATTGACGACTGTACCGTTCAGGCCGGGGCGGGTGCTGCGGGGCAGGCGGGTTCGGCTGGTTCCACCGGCCAGACCGGCAACAACGGTTCGTCCGGCAGTGCCGGGTGCGAATACATCTGTGTCTTCAACTTCACGGGCGAAAACTGCCTTGGCGCGTGCGGTTCCTGTACGCGTCCGACGGGCGGCACGGGCGGGCTTGGCGGCGGCTTATCCAGCGGTGGTCAAGGTGGCGATGGCGGACCTTACGGTGAAGGCGGGGAGTCCGGCGCGAACGGTGGTGGAACAGGTAACGGCGCCGGTGGCGCGGGCGGGCCGAATCAGGGCAACGGCACTGCCGGGACCGCCGGTGGCGACGGCGTGGCAGGCGTTCCGGGGGCCGCGGGCGGGGTCGGTGGTTCGACGGCCGGTCTCTTCTCCGGCGACGGATACCAGCCCGCGAACGGCTCCTCCGGAACGTCGGGTACCGATGGTGGCGGTGGCGGTGGCGGCGGCGCCGGTGGCGGCGACAACCCCCAGCTTCTGGAAGCTAACTGGTGCGGGACATACGGTTCCAGCGGCGGTGGCGGCGGTGGCGGCGGTGGCGGCGGCGGCGGCGGGCTGGGCGGCGGCGGCGGCGGGGCTTCCGTCGGCGTGCTGTTGTCCGGTGCCGCAATAACGATCCAGAATTCAAGAATCCTTACCGGCGGCGGCGGGAACGGCGGCCCGGGCGGTTCGGGCGGTAATGGCGGCAACGGCGGTACTGCCGGTCTTGCCGGCGACCATGGCGACGGTGACGGCCAGGGCGTTGGCGCCAGCGGCGGCAAGGGCGGGAACGGCGGCTCCGGTGGTGCCGGTGGCGGCGGCGGTGGCGGCCCCAGCTTCGGAATCGTCTGCGTTTCTTCGACTTACACCGGCTCGGGACTGACGATTCTGGCGGGTTCGGGCGGTTCCGGCGGTGCTTCCCTGGTCAACCCCGGTGCGGCCGGCGCCTCAGGCGAATCCACGGGCTGCTTCTGATCAACAAGTCACAATATGGAATTCATGGTGTTCAAGGTCAACGACATCCCATGGCCGTTGGCCATGGGCTCACAGTGGTGAACGGCCCACGCTCCGCTCGGGCCTCGGAGGCCCTGCAAACGATCAGACGCTTATAACGATTACTTTTGCTTCTTTTTCGGCGTGCCGCCGGTCTGTTCCGCGAACCACTTCTTGACGGCCGCGAAGAGATCGGGCTTCTGGTTGCGGGCCCTCATGTTCATCAGGCGTTTTTCGCGCTGGGCGCAGACATGATCCGGTGAAAGCGTCAGGGCATCCTGAAGGGCAAGACGCTGCTTCGAGGTGTCGCCCATCGCCTTGTGGTACATGCTCATGTAGTAGTAGGCGTCGGCCGTGGGGCTCTCGGTGTGTATAGCCTGCTCAAACCAGCCCCTGGCCTCTTCCAGCGCGCGCGGCGGCGGGATCTTGCCGCTCTGCATCACCGACCAGCCCAGCGCGCACAGGAATTCGGTGTTCCTGGGCGTCAATTCCACGGCCTTTCGAAGCGGCGTAATCGCGTCATCCCAGGCCCCACGCTTCATCAGCAGGGTACCCTTGTTGAAGAACATACGGGCTTCGTTTTCAATTTCTTTTTTCGTCTTGGCCTGGGTGGGCGTCAGGCTGATGCCGGCCGCCCTGGCCCACTCGGCGTCGTATTCGGCCTTCCTGCGGGGGTCGCTCAGAACCCGGTAGGCGAGCGCGAGTCCCTTGAATACCTCCACCGCATTATCTTCCAGGTCGCCAAGGCCTTCGCGCGCGATGGAGTCGGGGTGAAGAATCTTCGCAAGCTTGAAATATGCTGTCCTGATGTCGGCGACCGGGGCGGCGGTGGGAAGATCAAACAGCTTGTACAGGTCGTTGTCGGCGAGGCATTTTGCCTTGTCAACGATCGTCTGCCGCAGATCCACCTTGCCGTTGTCACCCTGATCCGCCATCCCGACCTCTGAAAATAAGCACCCGCAGAATTGTACACCTCGGGGCCCGGATCGCAATTCACAATCGTTTTCGCGCCCGGAAGGCCTGCGTCTATTTGGCGTTGTGGCGTGGGGGAAATAGAATCACGCATGGCGTGTGTGCTCCAGGAGCGCGGGGGTTCAAAATGCGGGTTCGTTTGCTTCTTGCTTCTGCTTCGGTGTTGTCGGCGCTGTTCGCGATTGCATGCGGCGACGGAGCCGGCTCCGGAATCAAGCAGTTGTATGTTGAGCCGCCCCGGAAATCGGTGCTTCCCGATGATCCTTTCAAGGGAAAGAGCCCGGACGGCGGCAGGTCTCCGGTCCAGGAGGCGCTGTCCCGTGGAACGGTTGAAAACAACGTGATCATCCTGGACGAGTACGACACACTCAGCCTGCTTTCCAAGTGGTCGGGAATCCCGGACGAGACACTGCTCAGGGACAACAGCAAAGTTCGCGATTTCGGTCTGGTTCCCGGGCAGGGCTTCCTGATCAGGCTTACCGATTCGGAATTCCTGGCTTTCCAGCAGTTGCGCGAAGCGAACAGAATCATGCGGGAAGTGCAGAAGCAGAGGGAAACCGAGATCGAATCCGAGATCGAATACGAGGTCCAGAAGGGCGAAACATCTGCGGACATCGCGAAAAAGTTCGGGGCGCCACTGGAGTTGTTTGAAAGCATGAATCCACTGGCGAAAAGCCTCGCGCTGCAGCCAGGTCAGGTGGTCAAGGTTCCAATAATGAAGAACGCTGCGCAACCCGCACAGGAAGACGTGGCCGGGTCGAAGAGCGTCAGGGACAGGGTGCCCGGTCTGTCGGCGCCCAATCCAACGCCGGTTCCGGTACCTCCGCCGATCGACGGCAAGAAGATGCTTGTTGCCCCGAAGCCCCTCCACCGCTGAACATCGTCGTTGTCGTCGCCGCTAATCCCAGCCTGAAGGCGAATACCCCGTGCGTTCGTCAAGCACGGCCGAAACATCGCGGGACACGGTTTCCCACAGGGCGTTAAGTTCCTTGAAGCGGGCCATGGGAACGGGGCTGTCCTTCCTCCCGGCAGTGCCGGACCTGATGCCGTCCAGAACGTCCGAAAGCCGGTCTGCGATGTCCAGATAGCCCGCGCGCAACTGCTTCATATCAAGTGTCAGGCGTCCGATCTGGCCGTCGAAGTTCGACTGGCTTCCGTCCATGATGCCAGCCGCTTCCTCCCACGGCTCGGGGGCCTGTCTGGATTGCTGTGCCGCCGCAAGTAATTCGATCTTCAGGTCCAGGAGCCCGGCCCTGTCCCTGGAACCCTCGACGACTTCTTCGATGTCGTGGCCCTCCCGCAGGAATCGTGGTGATTGCCTTGCATGAAGCACGACAGCCCTTGTGGTCCAGATCACGGGAAGAACGGTGTTCGCGGCCCCGAGCAGTATCCAGGCCTCGGAGAGATTGAGGAGCATCACGAAGCCGGCGTGCAGCGCCGGAATCAAAAGGGCCAGAAGCGCGATGGCCGGCGCGAAACCAGGCTTCAGGAGGCCGCCGAGGTGGATCGGGTGACGAAGCCCTCGTCGCATCAGCAGGCCGGCCACCAGGAAGAATACGACGGTTCCGCCGGCGTACAGCAGGACGAGGGGAATTGCATATCGGACGGTCAGGTACAGCGTAATGAAGATGATCAGCAGAAGAGCGATGAACCCACCGATATCACGCATGTTCCTGGTTTCCGGCAGTCGAGGAAAATATTTTACACGCTAAGTCCCCAATCCATAACAACAATCTTGGATTCTGTCATCGTCGTGAGGTAACTGCCGGTTTTTCCGGGGTATATTACCGGCACCCGAATTGTCGGGCCCAACGAATGGAAGATGCGGACGCGTCTTCAGGAGGATCAAATGGATTCCAAGGTGCTCATGGAACTTGCGGACCATTACGGGGCTAGAAACTACAAGCCGCTGCCGGTTGTAATCGACAAGGCCGAAGGTGTCTACGTCTTTGATGTGGAAGGCCGCAGGTACCTGGATTTTTTGTCCTGTTACTCGGCGGTCAGTCATGGACACCGCCATCCTGCGCTGATTCGGGCCGCGGTCGAACAGCTTGGGAAGGTTACAGTGACGTCCAGGGCATTCCATAACTCCGAGCTTGGACCCTTCCTGAAGGAACTCTGCGAATACACGGGCATGGAACTCGGGCTTCCGATGAACTCCGGCGCCGAGGCCGTCGAAACGGCGATCAAGGCCGTTCGCAAGTGGGCATACGTCGTGAAGGGCGTGCCGAAGTACGATGCCGAAATCATCGTCTGTTCCGACAACTTCCACGGTCGGACCACGACGCTTGTCAGCTTTTCGACCGAAGAACTGTACAAGGCCGCGTTCGGGCCGTTCACGCCTGGCTTCAAGGTGATCCCGTTCGGTGATGCCGATGCCCTTGAAAAGGCGATTACGCCGAACACCGCGGCATTCATGGTCGAGCCCGTGCAGGGCGAGGCTGGTGTTGTGGTTCCTCCGGACGGCTTCCTGAAGAAAGCCGCGGAAATCTGCAGGAAGAACAACGTGCTGTTCGTGGCGGACGAAATCCAGACAGGGTTCGGCCGCACCGGGCGTCGTTTCGCATGCGATCACGAAGGCGTGAAGCCGGACCTTATGTGCCTGGGCAAGGCTATCGGCGGCGGCGTTTACCCGCTCAGCGCGGTTGTCGGTTCAAAGGCGGTTCTGGGGCTGTTCGTGCCCGGCGAGCACGGATCGACATTCGGCGGCAACCCGGTCGCGTGCGCGATCGGCCGCGCGGCCCTGGCGGTCATGCGGGATGAAAAGCTGGACGAAAGGTCGGCCGAGCTTGGCGCCTACATGATCCAGAAGCTGTCGGCGATCAAGTCGAAGCACATCAAACTTATTCGTGGCAAGGGACTGTTCGTCGGGATGGTGCTTCACCCTGAAGCCGGCGGCGCCAGGCGTTTCTGCGAAGCCCTGATGGCCCGCGGCATGCTGTGCAAGGAAACCCACGACGACGTGATCCGTTTCGCCCCCCCGCTCGTCATTACCAGAGAACAGATCGACTGGGCCGTCAAGGAAGTCGAAGACGTAATGACGACGCTGTAGCCTCCTGTCCCCCTCCCTGTACCCGTCCCTGTCCCTGTACAATTCCACCGCCTGTCGGGGCATGCCACCCTGCACCTGTACCTGTACCTGTACCTGACCCTGTACCTGTACCTCGTGGCCGCACCTGGAGTTGAATTGTTGAATTAGTACGTAACGTTGACGTCGAAGTAGAACTGCGTGAAGTTGTTGCCTTCGGACGAGAAGTCAAAGAACGGGAAGCGCAGGGACTTGTTGTCCGAGGTGAACGCCGGCTGGGATGAAGCGATACCGAGCGAGAATCCGACGTGTTCCCAGGGCTGGTACGAAACGTCGATGACGCCGCTGGTGGAGTCCGACTGGGCGCGTCCCGGCTTTGCGTTTTCGTTCGTGTACTGGTCCGGATCGCTGGGCAGCGCGCCCTGGTAGGACCACGAATTGCCGATCGCGATCATCAGTGTGATCGACCACTGGTCATTGATGATGAAAGAGGCCATCAGGGAGTTCCTGATCGACAGTTCCGTCGTCAGGCTGCCAGCGCCGTAGGCCTGACCGCTTCCGGCGTCTTCCGCGCCGTCAAGGCGAACCAGCGACGAAGTCGCGGGCAGAATCGCGTTGGTCGAGCCGTTCCAGTTCTTGTTGAAGCTGAACCCGTAACTGAGCACGACGTGCTTGCCGAACATGCGGTTAAGGTTGAACCCGAAGCCGGTCGACAGGAAAAGGTTGCGCGCGCGGCTTTCTGCCGATGTCGGGGCGCCGACGCGGACCCAGGGCTGGAAGTTAACCTTGATCACCGGGATCTGGTACTTGTAGCGAAGTGAAACAAAGAAATCGCTGGGCATGAACACACGCGGGTACGTGTTGCCGGACGAGTACGACTGCGACAGTTCCCCGGACATCGAGAAGGCCGCCGAAAGCCAGAGGTCCTTTTTGTAAAGGAACACACGCGGGGACAGGGAGATCGACCAGCCGTAATAAGGCTGGCGGGCGAAACTGTCCGCCACGAAGGTACCGAGACCGAGCGACTGGCTGAAACTGAAACTGCCGCCCCACCTTTCGTTGTCAGCCCCGGACTTCGCGCCGCCAGTCAGCGCCGTGACCGCATCTGGAACGTCATTCGCGGGCGCCTGCTTCGCAGCTTCGCCTTCCGCCGTTTCCGCTGTCGCGGCTGCGTTTTCGGGCGCGGGCGCCTGTTCTGAAGTGGCGGCCGGTTCGGCGGGCGTTTCATCGGCGAACGATGAGCCCGCAACAAGCAGCACAACGAGGGCCGCACTAAAGCAAACCAGATGTTTCATGAATTACCTCACCCTTCCACGGGGCTGAATCCGTCGAATGATACTTGGTACGGGGGGGCGTGGCAACGGTAATGTGAACTGATTTTTACATATTTTTTACACACCGGCGGTCGGCCGCCCAGGCGGCGCCGTCAGTACCAATCCTGGCCTCTGAAGAGCCGGACGCCGCTTTCCTCCGGCGCATCATTGCCCAGCAGGGAGGATATCCTCTCCCCGGTCAGTGGATCCGTCATGTCGCCGCACACCGAGGCGAGCGGAATCGTGACGAAGCTGCGTCCCCGCCAGCGAGGGTGCGGGATCGTCAGGTCCGGTGAGTTTATTACGGAGTCGTGGAAGAAGAGGATGTCCAGGTCTATCGGACGGGCATCGTGCCCGCTGCCGGTGCGGCCCAGACCCCGTTCGACAGACTTCAGTACCTTCAGAAGCGCGCCGGCCGGCAGGGTCGTTGCCACCAGGGCCACGGCGTTCAGGAAGCAGCCACCCCCGGCGTCAACCGGGTCCGATTCCCAGAGCCCCGACACCTGCAGCACGCGGCAGCCATCCGTCCGATCCAGCATCGTCAGCGCGGCAGCCATGTTGTGTTCCCTGTCGCCCAGGTTGGATCCAACCCCGACCAGTACCTTGAACGGGTCGACGCGCCCTTCCTTAATTGACACTTCGGGTTGCATAATTTAGCATTCCGCGCCAGGTACCCGGAAGGGTACATTCCCGCCGCAAGGCGTGTCAAACCCGGAGGATCCCGATATGAACTGCGGTTCCAACTACAAGATCAAGGACATCGGCCTCGCAACGGAAGGCCGGATGAAGATTGACTGGGCCGAGGCCCATATGCCAGTGATGATGGCGCTTCGCGAAGAGTACTCGAAGACGAAGCCGCTCAAGGGGCTGAAGATCGCCGGCTGCCTTCACGTCACGAAGGAAACGGCGGTGCTCATCCGTACGCTGGCTGCCGCCGGCGCCGAAATTTCATGGAGCGGCTGCAACCCGCTGTCCACGCAGGACGACATTGCCGCGGCCCTGGCCGACGAAGGCTTTTCGGTTTACGCGTGGCGCGGCCTGTCGGTCGAGGAATTCTACTGGTGCATTGAAAAGACGGTCGAGTTCGGACCGGACATCTCGCTTGACGACGGTGCCGACCTGATTTTCACGCTGCACAACAAGCATCCGGAATACTGCCCGAAGATGCTGGGCGGAACGGAAGAAACAACCACGGGCGTTCATCGCCTGCGCGCCATGGGTAAGGCCGGCAAGCTCCTTTACCCGGTGATCGCGGTCAACGACGCCGAAACGAAGTGGGATTTCGACAACGTGTACGGCACCGGACAGTCGTCGCTTGACGGCATCCTGCGCGCCACCAGCGTCCTGCTGGCCGGCAAGACGTTTGTCATCGCCGGTTACGGTCACTGCGGCAAGGGCCTGGGCATGAGGGCGAAGGGCATGGGATGCAGCGTCATCGCGACCGAGGTCGATCCGCTTCAGGCACTGCGGGCGAAAATGGACGGTTTCGGGGTGCTGCCGATGGACGAGGCCGCGAAGGTCGGTGACATCTTCATCACCGCCACCGGGATGAAGGACGTTATCAGGACGCGTCATTTCGAATCGATGAAGGACGGCGCCATCGTCTGCAACACGGGCCACTACGACTGTGAAATTAACATCGACGAACTCGAGGCGTTGAAGGCGTCCAGCCGTGAAATCCGTCCGAACACCGACGAATACACGATGAAGGACGGTCGCCGGCTCTACCTGCTGGCGAAGGGACGCCTGGTGAACCTGGCCGCGGCCGAGGGTCATCCGTCCGAAGTCATGGACATGTCGTTCGCGAACCAGTTCCTGAGCATGGTAAGGCTGGCCAGGGAAGGCCGCGATCTGTCGCACGACGTTCACGACATCCCGGAACAGCAGGACCTGGACATCGCTTCGCTGAAACTGAAGACGATGGGCGTTTCTATCGACACGCTGACCACGGAACAGATCAGTTACCGCGACGATTTTTCGGCTGGAACCTGAGGGATGTTTGCGGGCGAATGTAATTCGCCCCTGCACCGGAACGTGCGAACGTAATTCGCCTACTCAACTGGTGAAATTTCATGGCAAAGAACATCAAGCCGCGCAATGAAGATTATTCCGAGTGGTACCTTAACGTCATCGCCGCCGCGCAACTGGCTGACTACGCGCCTGTCCGCGGTTGCATGGTGATCAGGCCAACCGGCTACGCCATATGGGAATCAATGCAGAAGGAGCTTGATCGCCGGTTCAAGGAACTTGGTCACGTCAACGCGTACTTCCCCCTGTTCATTCCGGAGTCGTTCCTGCGCAAGGAGGCCGAGCACGTCGAGGGTTTTGCGCCGGAATGCGCCGTCGTCACCCACGGTGGCGGCGAAAAACTTGAAGAGCCGCTGGTCGTGCGCCCGACGTCCGAAACCATCATCGGTCACATGTATGCCGACTGGATTCATTCGTGGCGCGATCTTCCGGTGCTGATCAACCAGTGGGCCAACGTCGTGCGCTGGGAAAAGCGGACGCGCCTGTTTTTACGCACAACCGAATTTCTGTGGCAGGAAGGGCACACCGCGCACGAAACGGCCGAAGAGGCCGAAAAGGAAACGCTGCGGATGCTCGAGTGCTATCGCAGTTTTGCCGAGGATTTCCTTGCGGTTCCGGTATACACCGGCGTTAAGACCGACTCCGAGAAGTTCGCCGGCGCCCTGCGGACATACTGCATCGAGGGCATGATGCAGGACGGCAAGGCCCTCCAGATGGGCACGTCCCACAATCTGGGCCAGAATTTCGCGAAGGCCTTCGACATCAAGTTCGAGGGACGCGACCAGGTCGTGCAGAACGTCTGGACAACGTCCTGGGGCGTGTCGACGCGTCTGGTCGGCGCCCTGATCATGGCGCACAGCGATGATGAGGGCCTGGTGCTGCCGCCGCGCGTCGCCCCGGTCGTGGCCGTCGTGATTCCGATCGGGAAGAACGAGGAAGAAAAGGCCAGGGTGTCTGAGTACTTCCGTCCCGCGCTGGCAAGGATGGTTGGGGATGATGAACTGGGCGCGTCTGCCGACAGGCTTGGCAACGAACAGCTCTCGTCGGTGTTTTATAACAAGGTGACCGGGCAGCAGGTCGTGGTTGACATGCGCGACCAGATGCGGCCGGGCGAAAAGCATTACTTCTGGGAACAGCGCGGTGTTCCGCTCCGGTTCGAGGTCGGGCCGCGCGACATCGAAAACGGCACGGTCGTTTTGAAGTCCAGGCTTGGCGAAAAAGAAGTCATCAACATCGCCGATATCGATCGGCAGGCAGTCGACGCGAAGCTTGTGGCCATGCAGAAGGCGCTGTTCGAAAGGGCCAGGGCTTTCCGCGACGCGAACGTCGTGCGTCTGGACACCTGGGCCGAAATCAAGGATTTCTTCTCCACCAATCGTGGTTTTGTGCGTTGCCGGTTCAATCCGGACAAGGAAATCGAGGCGCGCATCAAGGAAGAATCGAAGGCGACCGTCAGGTGTATCCCCTTCGATCAGCCCGGTGGCACCGGTCCCGACATGTTCACCGGAGCGCCAGCGGAACGCGAAGTCATCTTCGGGATAGGTTACTGACAGGTCTTGTTGTCGTTGACAGCAACACGCCGATAAGTACAATACTGCGCTGTGCGCCGTTTCTGTTAGGTCGCATTGGTATTCTGACAAGCGGGCCCGTGTCCGTCCATGGACGGCAACCCCGCTGATTTGATTAAGGGATTTGCGTCATGAAAAGAACCTACCAGCCAAGCCGAATCAAGCGACTCCGGACCCATGGTTTCAGGGCACGCATGGCGACCAGCGTCGGTCGCAAGGTGCTGTCAAGGCGTCGCGCCAAGGGGCGGGCCGTTCTCGCTCCGACCACTCCGGGCAAGTAGCAGGAACCGTGGATCGGGGATTTCCCAGGTCATGCAGGATTCTTCTTCCCCGTGAATTCGAAGCGGTGATGAAGGGCGGTTTCAGGGCATGGACCTGGAACCTGACAGTCTTTTCAAGACAAAACGACCTCGGAACCCCCAGACTCGGTCTTGCTGTCAGCAGGAAGGTCGGAAACGCGGTAACCCGGAATCGCTGGAAGCGTCTGATTCGCGAAGTTTTCAGAAATACGCTCAAGGCCGAAATTGCCGGCCGCGATTTCGTAGTTGCCGTGAAGGCTGTTCCCGGGTTTGATCGCAACAGAGGGTCCGGATCTGGTGGAAAATCAAAGAATTCCACCGTCGAGCGGATAATTCCCGCCATTTCGGATCTCGAGGGAGAGCTGCTGGATGCCCTCCGCAGGATCAACAGGAAGTCGGCTGTCACGGATTGCGGTCCTGATTCCGGTGGCCCTCATTAGGGTCTACCAGTTGCTGATTTCTCCGCTGCTAGGTCCGGTCTGCCGGTTCAGTCCGTCCTGTTCCCGCTACATGATTCAGGCGCTTCAAACCCACGGCCTTTTCAAGGGTGGCTGGCTGGGAATCCGACGTGTCTGCAGGTGCCATCCATTCAACCCGGGCGGATACGACCCCGTGCCGGGAAGGGAAACGGTGAGCAAGTGAGCCAGAGACTGAATTGCCTCTTCGCCGTGGTTCTTTCGCTTTCCTGCCTGGTCCCGTGGGCCGCGCTGGCCGATCAGCCACTGAAGGCGGCGGACGGCGAAACGGTCACCGTAATTCGTTCCGGTTCGGGTAGTTTCGATGTCCATGTGACGAACTTCGGCGGCGGATTCAAGGCAATAATGCTTGGTGACGCCCAGTTTGAACAGGTCGCGTCGGAGCCGCCTCCCGGAAGCATCACGCCTCCCGAAGAAAAGCTTGCCGCCGGGCCTCTTGATATCGTCACCACCTGGGACCAGGGGTTTCTTCCGCTCGAGATCAGTTTCGAAGGAACACCCGCCGATGCCCCGTCGGCCGGGGATGCTTCCGCCGCACAGGCGGCCGCGCTGATGATGGGTCGAATCGTGCCCGTGCCGCCCGTGGCTGTCCCGTCGGAACAGCCCGTTGCCGTGTCCGAGGGCCCCTCGCTTTCTGCCGAACCCCAGCCGACCGTCGCACCGGCACCGGACGCGGTTCCGCCGGCGGTCGAACCGGTTGCGCCGCCCGCGCCGGCCTTCACGACCGAGGATGTCGATTTCTGGAAGGTTTTTGCCGACAACCCGACCTACAAGATCGTTTCCTCCACGGACGAATCCGTGGTCATGGTCTGGCCGGATCCGGCCCAGTACGCAAGTCCCCTGTACATCGAAAGATCCTACCGGGTCCGCGAGGATTACGTTGTCGAAGGCTCGATCCGGCTGGTCAACGTTTCGACCCGGGACATTTCCGGCCAGCTCAGGCTGTCGGTTTCCGGCTGGGAATCGTCGGCGAAGAAGAGTGGTTTCTGCGGCGGCATGTTCGGCGCCCCTCCGGATGTCCTGCAGGCCGTCTGCAGCGATGACGCCGATTTCGATCGAAAGAACCGCAAGGAAATACTGGACGGGAAGAATTTTGAAGTCGCCGGAAGCGCGGCGTATGCCGGCGTGTCATCCCGTTACTTTCTCACCGCCGTGATTCCCGATGCCGGCAGCGAGGCCCAGTGCGTTGCCGCCGGAACTGAAGTCGGCGTGGTCAGGACTTCGCTGCGCTGGGGCAACGAATCAGGCTCCAGGCAGATTATCAAGGCGTCCCGCGAAGGCGGGTGCGTGCCTGACTGGCTTGAGGGCGCATGGGGCCTGGAAGGGCGCGTCAAGTGTTCAGACGCGGCGAAGGTGCTTGGCGTCAGTCCCGCGATTGGTGTCGCCGAGCTGTCGAAGATGGACGAGGCTGGTCTTTCGGCCGAGACCGCTGCGGCTCGTCAGGCGCTGATGAACCGGAGGGAAAGGACTTATTCCTTTACCGTTTTCGGCGGCCCCAAGGACATGAAGCTGCTCAAGTCGGTGAAGGCCGGTCTGGAAGACACAATCGATTTCGGCTGGTTCTGGTTCCTGGCCCGGCCGATGCTGTCGCTGATGAAATTCATTTACGGCCTGATTCCTTCCTGGGGATTGGCGATTTTCATCCTGACGATTGTCGTGAAGCTGATCACGACCCCGCTGACGCTCAGCAGCACCCGGCAGATGCGCCGGATGGCGGAGCTGAAGCCCCGCATCGATGAGATCCAGAAGAAATACAAGGGCGACAAGGAAAAGATCAACCAGGCCACGATGGAGATGTACAAGCGCGAGAAGATCAACCCGATGGGCGGATGTCTTCCCATGCTTATCCAGATGCCGATCTGGATCGCGCTTTACCGGACCATCTACAGCGCCGTGGATTTGTACCAGGCGCGCCTGGGGCTCTGGATCAACGACCTTTCCGCCCAGGATCCGTATTTTGTCTTGCCGATCCTGCTGGGCGTAACGATGTTCCTGAACCAGAAGATCACCCCGGTGACCGGGGACGCGACGCAGGCCAAGATCATGCTGTGGATGATGCCAATCATGTTCACTGCCATGATGCTTTTCCTGCCGTCCGGACTGGTCTTCTACATCCTTATCAACACGATTCTGTCGATTGGCCAGACGCTCTGGACCAACCGTGGGCTTAAGAAGGCTTGACGCGTGAATTCATGGATGGTCCCGGATGCATCCGGGGCTGGAGGTCATATTGATGAAGGAAGGAACTTTTACCGGACACTCGCGGGAGGAGGCGCTGCTGAAGGCTTCCCAGGAACTCGGAGTCAACATCAGCGACATGACCTACGAGGTCATCGAGGAGGAAACGGGCCTTTTCGGCCTGTTCCGCAAGGATGTGACGGTGCTCGTCAAGGTCAGGGACGACGCGGCGAGGGTCGTGACAAGGGCCAGCTATGTGCCGGGTCCGGGCGATACCGGCCTCGTTCGTGCCGCCGGCGAGATTCTTGAGTTTCAGAGGCCTTCCGGCATGGAAGAACACGCGCGCGCACAGGCAGCGCAGGCCGCACAGGCAGCGCAGGCCAGGGAAGCCGTCGCGGCGGAACGCGTTTTCGTGGCTCCGGCGGCTTCGGCGGAAGCGGTGGACGATGACGCTCCGGGTCCAGCCCGCGACAGGTCGGATATCGTAAAGGGGCCCGACGCGGCCCGCGTGCTGCGTGAACTGCTTGAACTGATGGGAATGGAATGCGAGGTCTCGTTCGAGGAGAACGACGAATCGGTGCTGCTGAACCTGGCCGGGGCCGAATGTGACACGGTCGTCGGCAGGGAAGGCGAGGTGCTTTCGGCGCTTCAGTTCCTGGTCAACAAGATAATCAATCGTTTCCCCGAGGATCGGAAGCTGGTGGTTCTTGATTCAGGCGGCTTCAGGTGCCGTCGCGAGCAGACGCTGGGCCAGCTTGCAAAGCGGCTGGGCGAAAAGGCCGTCACCACGGGTCGTGTCGTGCGCCTGGCGCCGATGACCGCGCAGGACAGGCGTCTGATACACCTGGCTCTCCGTGACAACAGGAAGGTCAGCACCCGGAGTGAAGGGTCAGGGGACTTCAGGCGCCTGCTGATTATTCCGGCGGGATTCGAGCCTGTCCGGAAGGATCGTCCGGCCCGGGACGACAGCGCCCGACGAGGCGCCCCGCAGGGACAAACACCACGCCGTGGTCACGATCGCGGACGAAATTCATGATCGCTTCCGCGGTCCTGGTCCTGGCGTGACCGATGCCGACCGCGCAACCATTTTTCCTTGCCGTTTCAACCAGCACTTCGAGTTGCGCAGTGATCAGGCCAGCGTCGTCGTTGTTGTCCAGGAAGACGTCCCGCGCGATGAAGGGCGTTCCGGCATCCGCCGCCGCTGCCGCCGCCGTCGAACCTGACGTGGTCCTCGAATCGAGATAGTACATACCGTTCTCATTCGCGACATTCATCACAGTTGCCATCAGGGGCTGTTCGGCGCAGAACTTCGAACCCATGTGGTTGTTTATGCCGCTGGCCGTCGGAACCGCCCCCAGCGCCCTGTCAAGACGTTCGCGGATGTCTTCGTCGCCCATTCCGGTCCTGAGGAACCAGTCGTTTTCGAGCCACCTGGCGTCATGTGGCTCCATCGGCATGTGGACCAGGGCCTCCCGCCCGTGGCGGTGAAGGGTCCGGACCGTGTCGGCCACGCCCGGGTGGTACGGAAGTATGCTGAATGAAACGGGAATTGGTATTCCGAGGAAGGGCGCGATCTGTTCGACGGATTCGCCGCAGTCATCAATGACTATTGCGACGACCGGCACGCCGGCCGCCGGCTCGCGTATCGGGGGGATGGCACGCGCGTAAGCCGGTGGCGGAAAAGGATTTGACGGCGCGGCGCCAGCGCCCGGACTTTCCGTCACGGCAGCGGATGGCGAAGCGCACCCGGCCCAGGCGATTGCCGCGACCATCATGGCCAGTCTTCCCGCGCACTTCATCTGGCGGCCTCAACCCGGACCAGATCCCGGGATATGTACGTCTGCGGATCGACCGCTGTCGAATCACGCCTGAGTTCGAAATACATGGTGACGCGCGAATCCCCGGGAGCGGCCTCGATTTCACCCAGGATGTCGCCTTCGCGAACGATCGAGGATTCCTTGACGGCCAGTGTGGACAGGCCGCCGTAAACGCTGTACCACCCCGACGCGTGATCGACGACGACGGTGGTGCCGAATCCCCTCATCCTGCCCGTCCACACGACCCGCCCGAAAGCGATGTTGCGGACGTTTCTGGGGCCCTTCGAGTCAAAGCCCAGAGTCCACCCGGGATGTGGTGTCGTCGTCTTGAAGCGCGGATGGATCACGTCGCCGAAAGGCACAAGCAGGGTCGCGTCAACAAGTGGCGATTTCAGCTTCCCGGCCATCGATTCGAAGTTGACCGGCCCGGAAGCCGAATTCAACCGTGATTCGATCGTCCTGACCATGTCGCGTTCTGCCCCGGTCAGTTCCGCGGAGTGCCGCCGGTACATCGTCATGTCTTCGTCAATCTGTTTCAGAAGAGCCCGCCGCCTGGCGGTTTCCTCTTCCAGCCGGACGATTGCGTCTTCGCTGACGCGATTCAACACCCATGTCTGCGCCCGTTCCATCCCGGCCACGAATTCCATCGCGACGGCCTTGTCGTAAGCCGCCAGCATCGCGGCCAGTTCGTCGGCCTGGGTGGCGGCCAGTCGGCGCGTCAGTGCCTGCCGTCTGATGGATTCCATGTTTTCGTCCCGGACGAACAGGGACTCCAGCAGCCCTCCGCCCTGTGTGAGCCTGGCAATCCTCAGTGTCGCGACGAAGCTTTTCCGGGCCGTGTCGAATGCCGTCGATGCCTCGGCCAGTTCGATGGTCGCCTTGTCGAGGCGTTTCACCGCGGCGGCGAGGTATGCAGCGGTCCTGATCCTGGTGGATTCCGCTTGCCTTGCCTCGAAAATATAGCCGTCAAGGGAATCGAGGATCGACATTTCCTCGCGCAGGCGTTCACCGGCCTGCTGTTGCCCGGATGCGGACAGGGTCGAAACGATCGTAATCGACACAGTGCAGGCCGTCGCGATTATCCACCGGCGCAAAAGGCGGTTCGGTGGCCGTTTCAATGAAGCCTCCTGGATGTGGCGATCACGGCCCCCGCAAGTCCGACCATCACACCTCCCGGAATCGCGACAAGGAATACCAGTCCGACGTGGGTGGGCAGTCCGGTGCCGACACCCAGTTCCGTGACCAGGTATGCGTTGGTGGACTTGATGATCAGCAGGGCCGTCATGCCGCCCAGCGAAAGCCCCGCGACACTCTGCAGCAGGGCCTGTATGTACAGTGGGGCCTTGAGGAAGGCGTTTGTCGCGCCGACGAGGCGGAGAATCTGCATTTCCTCGCGCCGGCTGTCCATGGTGCGGGTTAGCGTGGCGACCACGAAGAACAGCGTGCCGGCCAGCAGCACGACGGCAAGCAGGTTGATGGTCACGCGGACGAATCCCACCGCCGACGCCAGTGCCCTTATTGCGGCGGATCCGACAGGAGGTTCGGCAACGATATCGACACCTTCGAGCGTCCGCAGGAACGCGGCCAGTCCGGCGAGGTCGCCATCAACGCCCAGATCCCTGAATTTGACGCGCAGCCCGTGCTGGCCGGGGATCGCATCACCGGGAAGTTTATTCACGATGTCGGCCGGGAGCAGGTCTGCGTTTTCCTGCCTGTCCTCTTCCCGGCTCATGTATTCGACGCTTTCGACATCCGGACGCCGGGAAATTTCCGCGACGACCTGGTTCACGCGGCCGCTGTCCACTTCGTCGCGAAGATAGACCAGCATCCTGGCCGAGGAAGAAGCCCGGTCAAGCATCGACATGGTGAGACTTCCGGCCGACGCCGACAGCACGATCAGGCAGCCCGCGACCGCGAGCGACAGGACGCACGCGAGCGACTGGCCGGGCGCCACCACCAGGCCCCTGAAGCCCTCGGTGACAACGCGCATCACCTTTATGTGATCGGCTTCGGTCATCTGGCTTCACCCTTCGTCGTGTCTTCCGCCATGCCGCGTCTTCGCGCCGGCCTGCGGTCTTCAACGAGAATGCCACGGTTGATCAGCAGTGTCCGCTTAGGGAAAGCATCCAGCAGGAAGCGGTCGTGCGTGGCCATCAGCACGGCAGTCCCCCTGGCGTTCAATTCTTCGAAAAGACGGACGATTTCCTGCGAGAGTTCCCAGTCGAGGTTGCCGGTTGGTTCGTCCGCCAGGATCAGGGCTGGCTCCATCACAAGCGCCCGTCCAATCGCCACGCGCTGCTGTTCGCCGCCGGAAAGCATCGCGGGATAGGCACCGGCGTACCGGTCGATTCCCAGGTCGTACAGCACGCCTTCCACCCGTCGCCCGACTTCGGCTTTCGAAAGGCCGAGGATGTTCAGGCCAAGCGACAGGTTTTCGAACACGGTACGGTCCTGAAGAAGCCTGAAGTCCTGGAAAATGACACCGATGTTCCGTCTGAGGTACGGTATGGCGGAGGCCCTCAGGGCGTTAAGGTTCCTGTCGAAAACCAGCACCTCGCCGCCGGTGGCTTCTTCCATTTTCAGAAGTATCCGGATCAGCGTGGTCTTGCCGGAGCCGCTCGGTCCCGAAAGGAAAAGGAATTCACCCTGATCCACTTCGAAAGACACGTCGCGGACGGCTTCGTTCCCGTTCGGGTAGGTCTTTTTAACCCCTTTTACGGAAACTACCGACATCAATGCCCCCGGGGAAATCCGCGTTGCCGGCGGCCGCCGGCGGGCCGCTTCGCTAGGATAGCAGAAGGCGCCGGGGTCTGGTATATTTCGACGCACCCGGGAAAGCGCGTGCTCGCGCGATGCCCGGACTTCCCGGCCGTCGTCGGCCTGCAAAGTTGCGGGGTCAATCTTGGACAGGTTCAAGGCTTTCGTTGCTGCACACCGGGTTCATCTTGTGCTGTTCGGCCTCTCCGCCGTCATCCTGGGGCTTTTTTCCTGGAACTGGATACTTCAGCCCTCGTCGCATTTCCACTTCACTGACCTGGCGAATTCATTCCTGGCGGGAAGGGTCGACACGGACACGCCCAGGCACCACCGTGGCGAAAAACAGGGGCCCGATGATCCGGCGGGATACAAGAAGGCGATCGATCGCCATCTGACCGGCCCCGGCGGCAAGACCACCGGCTGGAACGACTGGGCGTCGGTGCGCCAGATCACGCTGACCGACGGGGCCGTGGTTCGCGGGGTTTTTCCCTGGGGCGACACGGACGGTTCAAGGAAGAACGAATTTCACGCACTTGACGGCACCGTCAGGATCATCGATCCGAAACTGGACATCAGCAGGAACTGTGGCGGTGGCGGCGCGACCTGCGACCGCAAGGACTGGTACGTGTCATTCCCGCCTTTCCCGGCGGTCCTGCTGGTGCCGCTGGCAGCGATCTTCGGGTACAACATCAATGACGTGCTTCTGACCGTGCTCAACGGCGCGCTCAACTGCATGCTGCTCTTTGCCCTTCTTGAATTTCTTTCCCTGCGCGGGCTGTCGCGACGGAGCCGCCGCGACAACATTATCCTGGCGGTCCTGTTCACGTTCGGGACCGTGCATTTCTTCAGCGCCATACGCGGCCAGGTCTGGTTTTCCGCCCTGATACTCGGCGTGGCAATCAACCTGCTTTACATAAGGGCGGCCATCGGCGCCCGGCATCCTTTCCTTGCCGGCCTGGCGATCGCGTGCGGCATGGCGACGCGGACACCGATCGCATTCGCAGCGGTTTTCTTCGCGCTTGAGGTGTTCCGCGACGGCGATCGCATGCGCTGGCCCGGCTTCGCGCACGTCGTGAAGAAGGCGGCAGTCTTCGCCATCCCGATCGTGGCCGGCGGGGTGCTGCTGATGCTGATGAATTACGCCAGGTTCGAAAACCCGCTTGAATTCGGCCACACCTTCCTGGCGGACGGCACGCGCAATTCCATTCGCAACCACGGGCTGTTTTCGCTCTGGTTCGCCCGCGACAACCTCGGCGCGATGCTGACGAATCCGCCCGTTATTGACGGCCACGCACCGTTCATCCACATCACGCGGCACGGGCTGGGCCTGCTCTGGACCTCGCCGTTCCTGCTGATCGTACTCTGGCCGCGCGTCCGCAACGCGTTCACGCGCAACCTGCTCGTGACCGTTGTCGTGATCGCATCCATGCTGGCAATGTACCAGAACACCGGCTGGGCGCAGTTCAGCTATCGTTTCGGGCTGGATTTCATGCCTTACCTGTTCGTGTTGATTGCGGCGGGGGGCCGGGAATTTTCGAAACTGTTCCTCGGGGCGGGTGTTGTCGGGATATTGATGAATATCTTCGGCGCGGTCACCTACGACCGGATGGGCATGTTCTATTTCGATTGAAGGAGGGGGCGGCTAAAGGAAGGGCGAAAGCATCGCGACCGCCTTGTTCCTTATCTGCACCAGTCTTGATTCACCTGCCAGCACGTCGGTATCAATTCTTCTTGCCCCTGAAAGCTGCATATCCATGTATGTGGACACGCCTATGGCCGCCATGCGGGAATAGGCTTCCACGTTGAATTCGAAGTTCAGCCTGAAGCTGCGCGGGTCGAGGTTCGAAGACCCCATCATGATCCATTCGTCGTCGATGACGGTCAGCTTGCTGTGATTGAAGCCCGGGCCCATTTCCCAGACCTCGACGCCGCACACGGTCAGTTCACGCAGGTATGCCCTGGCACCCCAGGACATGAAGGCGTGATCCGCCTTCGCCGGAATGAAGACCCTGACACGCACCCCGGATCGGGCCGCGGTTCTAAGCGACCCCATGATTGCTTCATCCGGGATGAAGTACGGCGACATGAGGTCGATCGAGTTCCTGGCGGTACGCAGCGCGGCCAGCAGAAGGTCGTGCAGCCGCCCGACGCTGAAATCGGGGCCGGATGCGATGCCACGTGCAAGCACGTTGCCGGCGGGTTCCAGTTCCGGGAACCAGTCGGTGCCGGAGAGCGTCTCGTCAGTCGACAGTTCCCAGTCGTCCGTGAACGTCTCCATCAGGTGTCCGACGACAGGTCCCCGGAGTTTGAAATGAAGGTCGAATGACCTGGGATACTTTTCGCCAGGCGCCGTGGTGTGCCTGGCGCTGATGTTGATCCCCCCGGTGAATCCGATCTGGCCGTCCACAACAAGGATCTTTCTGTGGTTCCTGAGGTTGAGCCCCGGGTGGCGAAGCCACCGCCCGCGTCGCCAGAAACTGGCCATCCGTCCGCCCGCCTCCGAGAGGCGCCGTTCAAGAACCGGCCCGTAGCCGCGGGCGCCGATGCCGTCGACAAGCAGCCTGACCTTGACGCCGCGCCGCGCCGCCTCGCAGAGCACGTCCGCGAAGTGGCGGCAGACCTCGTCGGCGTCGAAAATGTAGCTGAGCATGGCGACGCTTTTCTTTGCGCTGGCAATGGCGGCCAGCATAGCGGGGTAGGCCTCGTCGCCGTTTTCCAGCATCTGGATCGAATTACCGGGCACAAGTGGGTTGTGCGCGATCCTGTCCCCGGCGACCTGCAATGGGATCAGGGCCGCAGGAACCCGCCCGGAGCTGTCCGGCATTCCGGAAGGGCGCCGGGCCTTCAGCCTGCGTTTCGCGCGCCGCGCGATCCGGTTGTCGCCGAAGCCCCAGTAAAGCAGGCCACCCGCGATCGGCACGAACCAGACGAGCATGATCCAGATGGCGGCGCGAATCGGATTTTTCTTGTTCAGCAGGATATGGATCGACAGAGCGATCGTCCAGAGCGCGTAAATAATGGCGAATGTTGTGATCTGCAGCTTATCCACGGGGCTGTTCCCATGCATCAGGCCGGGATGTCAGGGCGAACCCAGGAGTTCGCATATGTCGTCAGCGCCTTTGCCCGTTCCGCAGTCGTCAACCTGCCCGTCCGGACCAGTGGAAAAGAGGACGTAGCCATCCGGATTCTGCATCGAATACTTCACGCGATACGGATTGCCCCACGGATCCCGTGCGGGCATTCCCGGCCTGAGCGCGTCCGCCACGAAACGGTCTGTGCCGGTGCCACGGATCAGGAACGGACTTTCAATGCCCGCGAACCTGCCGCCGCTGGAAAGCGGAACGCTGAGAACCTTCAGTTCCTGGCGGACCAGTTTGTCCCTGCGCCCGTCCTGCAGGCGCGGCACCACGATAAGCAGGCCGATAATCAGGACAAGCAGCCCCATGGCCAGCGCCAGGAAAGAAAACTTCCGCGAGGGCGGCTTCATCACGCGTTCCTTCCGGGAATTTTCAGCGTCGGCGAGCCTGGTGGCGGTGATCATGTTCCGCCCGGTTGTCCTGCGTTTCCGGTTTTTCAGCCTTTCCGCCCGTTCTTCCGGCGTCATGGTCTGAAGCTGCCCGGTGATCTTCCTTCTGGAATCCGCGTCCGCCCCGCTCATCCCGGTCACGGCTGGAGTCTGGCCGGTGGTGGACTTGAATTGCGGAGCGGGCCGCCGCGCAGGGTTGATCTGGAAATAGGTCGGTGTCGGTGTCGGTGTCGGCGTGGGCATCGGCGTGTTGCCGGACATCTCGTTTTCGCTGATTGCCGGCTGGGAACCTGATATCTTCCCGCCCACGAAACTGAAAAGCCCAAAGGGCTTTTTTGGGGCCTGCTCGGCCAGCGCAAGTCGCAGGGCATCAAGCATCTCGCCCGCGGACTGATATCTCGCCGCCGGGTCGAACGCGATGGCCTTTTCAAGGAACGCGCGCTGCTGACGGGTCAGCTTCGATACCGCCGGCACTTCGAACGGGTTGAACATTTCATTCGATTTCGCCGTAAGGACCGCCAGCGCGGTTTCACCGGGGAATGGCCTGACGCCGGTCATGGCCTCGAAAATCATCACGCCTGTCGCGTAAAGATCGGCCCGGTGGTCGATCGGTACCTTTTTCCCACCCGGAATCTGTTCCGGTGCCATGTAGTTCGGAGTGCCCAGGATCTGGTTCGCGCCGGTCTGTCCCCCCGCGTCGCCCCTCAGTCCGGTTGCAAGCCCGAAATCGAGGATTTTGGCGAAATTCGGGTTCCCGTGGATCTGGGTCAGCATCACGTTTTCGGGCTTCACGTCCCGATGGGTTATTCCCGCGGAGTGAGCGGCCGCAAGACCGCACAGTATCTGGTCGAATATGGGCAGCCGGGCATCAGGGCGCATCACGCCCATTGACTGGATGTCCTGCTGCATCATCTTTTTCAAGGTACGGCCATGCTTGACGTATTCAAGCACCATGTAGGGGATCGTCTGGCCGTCCAGGTTCCCGAAGCCGTAATCGAACAGCTTGAGGATGTTCGGGTGATCGAGAGCGGAAAGAGCCTTTGCTTCCGATTCGAAGCGATCGAGCGCTTCGCGGGAAATTGACATCGCGGTCATGACTTTCAGCGCGACTTCCCTGTTCAGCGGCGCCTGCAGGGCGATGTAGACAGTGCCCATGCCGCCTTCGCCCGCCTTTCCGGTAAGCAGGTAGCGGTCAAACCGCCTTCCCAGAAGTGCGTCCAGTTTGCCGCCTTTCTTTTCGGCGTTGGCGACGGCGGCATCATAGGCGAGAAGCGGGATGTAGCTGTATTCGTGCAGGAGGCAATCAGGATTCGGGCATGCCTGTCCGACCGGGCCGGTGTTCAATCGGCAGCGTGGACAGATTCCCTGGAATTCCTTCAACATCGTGCGCCGATCATTTCTCCCCCGGGGACTATACCGTCAGAGTCGATCATGGTCAACTTGCATAAGCGTGGCGATGCCGTTACCACTGTACTTCCTTCTGCCGCGTGCGACTTGATCCACCATCTTCCAGGCAGGCGTTGACGAATCGTTCGCGTGGCCCTATAATGCCTCGCCCCGATCAGTATTTGATCGAGTAACCTCTGGAGGGTCAAATGAAGAAAGGCATCCATCCCAAATACCCCGAAGCGAAGATTTCGTGCGCCTGTGGCAACGTGATCGAAACGCATTCGACCCGCGGCTCGTACGCGGTTGAAATCTGTTCTTCCTGTCATCCGTTCTTCACTGGAAAGCAGAAGATCGTTGACACCGAAGGTCGCGTCGATCGCTTCAACAGGAAGTACGCCGGGCTGAATCCGCTCAGCCAGATCGGCAAATGATGAAGCCATCCGGTTCGCCTTCCGTCGGCGGCCAGGCCGTCGTGGAAGGCGTCATGATGCGTGCGCCGTCTGCCGCCACGGTCGCGGTGCGCCGTCCTGACGGGTCGATCATCGTCAGGGTTCGATCGTCGTTTCCGCTGGCGAAGCGATGGCCCGTGCTGGGCAAACCCGGCCTCCGCGGCATGCTGGTGCTGCTGGAAACGATGGCTGATGGGATTTCCGCCCTGAATTTTTCCGCCGAACACGCGATGGAACAGAAGGACGAACCCGAAGGAAAGCCGGGCTCCGGTTCGATGTCAAAAGTCGCCATCGGCGGAACTCTCGCGGTCTCCGTGGTCTTCGGTTTCGCGCTTTTTGCCGCACTTCCCCATTTCCTTACCTGGGGCATCGGCTCCATTTTGGGCATCGAATCCCTGAAAAGCGGCACGTCGGCAGGTTTCCATCTGGTCGACGGCGCCATCAAGCTCGGGATATTCATTCTTTACATCTGGCTCGTGTCGCTGATGAAGGACATGCGGCGGGTGTTCGAGTATCACGGGGCCGAACATCAGGCGATTTTCACCTTCGAGGGCGGACTGCCGCTCGTCCCTGAAAGCCTTGCCCGCTTCAACACGTGGCATCCAAGGTGCGGCACGGCCTTCCTGGTGACGGTCATCGCCGTCAGTATCTTTGTTTTTGTCGGGGTTTTCCCGCTGCTCGGGCAGATATCGGCCAACAAACTTGTTAACCAGGTCGCTTACGTGTTCATCAAGTTGCCGCTTATCCTGCCGATTGGCGCCATTTCCTATGAAATCATCAAGGTGGCGCATCGTTGTTCGGGCAACTGGTTCGGTCGCTTCATATCCGCACCCGGCCTGCTGATGCAGCGGATTACGACCCGCCGTCCCGATCGCGCCCAGCAGGAAGTGGCCGTGGTCGCGCTGATTACCGCGCTGCACCCCGAAAGGGCAGGCGTGGGCGCTGGCGTTGCCGAACAGATCCTTGAATTCAGGGACTACGAAGCGTTTGGCGGGTGGTTCAATTCCGGCGATTCCGGTTCTGCCGGTTCCGGGGTTTCATGATGGATCTTGAAGTTGCGCTTCGTAAGCTGGACGACGTCGAGGCCCGGTACGAAAGGCTGAACGACGAACTGTCTTCGCCCGAAATCTATTCCAGCGTAGAACGCATGCGCGAACTAAGCCAGGAACGCGCGGACATCGAAGAAACCGTCCAGATGTACCGGGAATATCGACAGGTGGTCCAGGGCATTGCCGACAACGAAGAATTGCGCGGCGACAGGGATCTGGGCGACCTCGCGTCCGACGAACTGACCCGCCTGGTACCGCGCCGTGAAGAACTGATAGCCAGGCTGATGACATGCCTGGTCCCGGTGGATCCACTCGACCGCAAGAACATATATCTTGAAATTCGTGCCGGTACCGGCGGCGAGGAAGCTGCCCTGTTCGCAGCCAGCCTTTTCAGGATGTATTCCCGTTTCGCCGAACGCCACCGATGGGCCGTCGAAATCATGGATATTTCCGAAACCGAGCTCGGCGGCCTCAGGGAAGTCATCGCACTGGTGAGCGGTTCCAGGGTTTACAGCTACCTCAAGTTCGAGGGCGGCGTCCACCGCGTCCAGCGCGTGCCGGAAACCGAGGCGCAGGGCCGGATCCATACGTCCGCGGTGACCGTGGCGATCATGCCGGAAGCCGACGACACCGACGAGCAGGAAATCGACCCGAAGGACATACGGGAAGACATCTTCCGCGCGACCGGCGCTGGCGGCCAGCACATCAACAAGACCGATTCGGCCATCCGTCTCACCCATCTCCCGACCGGTCTCGTGGTCACCTGCCAGGACGAGCGTTCCCAGCACAAGAACCGTGCGAGGGCCTACAAGGTCCTCGCCGCAAGGCTGGCTGAAAAGCGCCGTATCGAACTGGATACCGAAGAACAGGCCGCCCGGCGCGCGATGGTCGGCACCGGTGACCGTTCCGAGCGCATCAGGACATACAATTTCCCGCAGAACAGGCTGACCGACCACCGGATCAACCTGACGCTTTACAAGCTTGAGCAGATCATGGAAGGCGACCTGGACGACATGATAGGCGTGCTCCAGGCCGAATTCGCCACCCGCACCCTCGCCGAAAGATAACCTGTAACAAGCCTCTTTCATGGAATACAATTCCGCCAGTATCGATTACGTCGTGTAATCGGATTCGGGGGCGTAAGGTTGCTTAGAACCCTGCACGTTCGAAACATCGGTGTACTTGGCGATGTCGAAGTCGACTTCCCGGATGGGCTGTCGGTGCTGACCGGTGAAACCGGCGCCGGCAAGTCACTGCTGGTCAATGCCATCAAGCTGCTGCTGGGGTCGCGGGCCGACGCTTCCGACATCAGGTCCGGCGAAAACATGGCCCTTGTGGAAGCGGTTTTTGAAATCGGACCGGATTCGCGTATCGCGGCGGCCCTGGCTGCGGCCGGCTACCCGGAATCGGACGCCGGCCCGCGGGAAATCCACGTCCGCAGGACGGTAACGGCCGACGGCAGGTCAAAGGGCTATATCAACGGTTCCATGGCGTCCGCCAGGGACCTTCGTGACCTGATCGGGCTGGCGGTCTCGGTTGCCGGACAGCACGCCTTCATCGGGCTGGGCATGCCGGCCGAGAGGCTGGCCATGCTTGACGCCTTTGCCGGGGTTTCGCCGGAGTCGTCCGGCTGCCGACAGGCATTCGATGCGTGGCACGACGCGAAGACGCGGCTTGATGAACTGGTGCTGGCCGAACAGGGACGTGAAGCACGGTGCGACTACCTCAGGCATGTGATATCGCAGATTGAATCGGTAGCACCGGTTCCGGGCGACACGGCCCGGACGCTTGCCGATGCCATGGTTTTGCGGAACTCCGGACGGTTGATGGAACTCTCGGTGGCAGCGGTTGACAGTCTTTACGAGGGCCAGCCGTCCGCCTATGAAATGCTCAGCAGGGTTGAATCCGGACTCCGTGAAATGGCGTCGATTGACAACACGCTGGTTCCGCTGGTCGAAAGGCTTGATTCGGTCCGCATCGACGTCCGGGAACTTTCGCGTGAACTCACTTCTTATGGCGAGTCGGTCGACCTCGATCCCGAAAGGCTCGTCGCCGTCGAGGCGAGGCTTGACGCGCTTCGTGACCTGGCGCGCAAATACGGCGGCAGCGATGACGCGGTGCTGGAAACGCTGGCCCGCAGCCGCGATGAATTGCAGAAGATATCCGGCGAGGCCCGCGAAAAGGACCTCCTGGCGGTCGGCGTGGCGGAACTCCGGGCCGCCTGGGAATCAATCGCCGCGGAACTGTCGCGCGTCAGGGCAGCCGCGGCGGCCAGGCTGGGGCGTGAGGTCACCGCGTCGATTCGCGGGCTCGCGATGGAAGGCGCCACGATGCGTGTCGACGTTTCGCGTGGCGAACCTTCGGCAACGGGTGCCGACCGCGTTGAATTCATGATTGAAACCAATCCCGGCGAAGGTTTCGGCCCGGTGGCCGAAGTCGCGTCGGGCGGTGAGCTTTCCCGTATAACGCTTGGATTGTATTCGGTAATGTCGGCATCGGTCGGGACGCCGGTAATGGTGTACGACGAAATCGATGCCGGTGTTTCCGGTGGCGTGGCTGAGCAGATGGGAAGGGTCCTGAAGCTGGCCGCGCGGGGACGCCAGGTGCTGGTCGTGACGCATCACGGACAGGTGGCTGCCTGCGGCGACGCGCATTTCAAGGTCGACAAGCGTGTTGTCGACGGTCGGACCGTGGCGTCAGTCGATCGCCTGGACGATGCTTCCCGGCTGGAAGAGATCGCCAGGATAATCGGCGGAATGGTCGTGACGGACAAGGCGCGCGAGCACGCCGGCGAGATGCTTGGCGGGATGGACGAAGGCCTGCTGCTTTAAGAGGTTGTCGTCGTCCGCAACGCGAAGGGCGGATTTTCATCCGCCCGTACAAGCACAGGGCCCCGGCGGGATTGCGTCGCACGGCGGTATCTTCAATAATGGGCGCTGACGTTTTCAAGATTTCCGGGGGTTCCATGAAACCGTACATCCTCGTTCCCATTCTGCTGGCGGCGGCCGTCATTGGCTGTGGACCATCGGGAAACGACGTCGACAACGGTCAGGCCGATACGCGTGAGGTCGTCGATCCCTGCGGCGGGCGGTGCGAGCCCGATCAGGTCTGCTTCGAGGGCTTCTGCTGCGATCCGTTCTGCGAGGGGCGCCAGTGCGGCGACGACGGCTGCGGCGGTTCATGCGGCGACTGTCCGGAACTGCAGACCTGTTTCCAGGGTGTCTGCTGCATGCCGAACTGCGACGGAAAGGAATGCGGCGATGACGGTTGTGGCGGCGTCTGCGGGACGTGTGACGACGATCTGCCATGCAACGCGGGCAAGTGCTGTGTCCCGGTGTGCGGCGACGCGGCCTGCGGCGAGGACAGTTGCGGCCGTCCGGACGGATGCGGGACCTGCGGCACCGGTTTCAGGTGCCAGGAAGGGCAGTGCTGCAAGCAGGCGTGCAACGGGAAGGACTGCGGCGACGACGGCTGCGGCGGGACGTGCGGCGAGTGCGGCGACGGTGAGTTCTGCGAAGTCAGCCAGTGCAGGCCCGACGGCTGCGAGGGCCGGTGGTGCGGAACGGGCGTCGGCGGCGTGAACTGCGGCTCCTGCGACGGCGACCAGGTATGTTATGAAGGCGTCTGCTGCACGCCCGACTGCAGCGGCAAGATATGCGGCGATGACGGATGCGGCCGCCCGTGCGGTGCCGGTTGCGAAGGTGACGACGTGTGCTGTTTCGGCGGGACGCAGTGCTGTCCGGCATCCTGTGCCGGACGCGAATGCGGGTCTGACGGTCTGGGCGGTTACTGCGGCCCCCTCTGTCCCGGCGAGTCGATCGGAACGGCAATCTGCACTCCGGCTGGTCTCTGCTGCAGCCCGGACTGCGGGCCGGGCGATATCTATCAGTGTGGTGATAACGGCTGCGGCGGCACATGCGGCGAATGCGGCCCCGGGGTCGACTGCAGGAACCATTTCTGTCCGATCACCACCGGCGAATGCGTGAACGGCTTCTGCGAAAAGTGCAATCCGGACGTCGAAGACTGCACGAACGTCGTGGACGAGGGATGCGCGACCTGCCCCGGCGACTGCGGTCTGTGCGTCTGGCCGGCAGAATTCTGCGGCGCATGCGAATGGCCGGAAGAATGCATAAACAATGCCTGCTGCGACCCGAAATGCGGCGACAGGGAATGTGGCACCGACCCGAGCGGGTGCGGTTCCTCCTGCGGGAGCTGCGGCCACGGCCGTGTCTGTTCTGTTGATGGATTCTGCGAGCCGTGCGACGACTTGTGCACGCCGGGGCAGTATTGCAGCACGGATCTTTCGGGCACCTGGCAGTGTCTGTATGCGACCGAGGGGTGCAATACGAAGACGGTCGACGTCCCGTGCGCGAACGGTTGTTCGCAGTACATCAACGACTGCATGGAATCGTGTCCCGCGAACGACGGCAAGTGTTCGGCGCCCGGCGCCTACAAGTGTTCCCCGAAGGACGCGCCGGATCACTGCGTGTATATTTGCCCGACGGACGAGTCGATACCCGCGGGCTCACTCTACTGGACCCTTATCGCCAATTGTTCTGCTTCCGGTGACACGTGTGAATGCGGCGAGCTGGGCGTCATATCGACCTGCATGTATAACGACGGATCCGGACATCCCTGCTATGGTCAGAGGGTCGATTGATCCCGTCCGGCCCTTCTGATCTTCTGCTGCCCGTGAACCTCCAGACCTGGCAAGCATTTTCAAGAGTTTTGATTGTGCGCGTGAGTGCTTGCGTATTAAATTATCACAGCAATAATGTTCATTGGTTGATTCCCCCTGGCAGGCGAAGGGAGAGTGCGCCCCCGGTTGACCTTTCCGCGGGTTCAAATGTCCCTTTCGGAGGTCGCGATGAAGATACATGGTATTTCCGTTTTTGTGTCAGTGGCGCTTGCGGCCGCTGTGGCCTGTTCCGGCGGTCCGAACACAACGGACCTTGCCGGCGACATCGTTGATGTAATTCAGGAACTGCCGACCGATACCGTGGTACCGGTCGACGTGATCGTGATTGATCGTGTGGAGGATCGTGTTGAAGACGTTGTGCCTGACGTGACGGCGGACACGACGGGACAGGACACGGCGATCGAGCCCGGGAAGTTCGGCTCACCCTGTCTGCAGAATTCGGACTGTGAAGACGGTTTCTGTGTTGAAGGGGTTGACGGGCTCGTATGCACGAAGCCGTGCGTGACGGAATGTCCCGACGACTGGCTGTGCCGCGCGGTCCTGATCGGCGGTGACCTGATGTCCCTGTGCGTTCCCGGCGGCGTTTACATGTGCCGTGCGTGCACGAAGAACGCGCAGTGCGCTGACGGCCTGTGCATCCCGGTTGGCGAAGACGGCAACCGCTGCACGCGCGAATGCTCGGAACTGATGCCGTGTCCCGGCAATTACAAGTGTGAAACGGTCACCGACCCCGAATCCGGCAACCAGTCCACGCAGTGCGTGCCGAACAATGGTTCATGCACATGCAAGGCGGCCAACGATCTGGAAGAACGTGTCTGCGAAAACCAGAACACTTTCGGCACGTGCCTCGGGTACCAGACATGTCACAAGGACACCGGCTGGACCGTATGCACGGGGTTGGAACCGTCATCTGAAGTCTGCGACGGTGTCGACAACGACTGCAACCGCGTGGCCGACGACAATCCGCCACTTCCTGAAGGGGATTGCTTCAATACGGTCGAAGGTGTCGGGTCGTGCAGGGGCGCCTGGGTCTGCCGTGGCGAATCCGGCTGGGACTGCGTGGGCGACATTCCAGAAGCTGAAACATGCAATTACATTGATGACGATTGTGACAGTGATACCGATGAAAATTTCAAGGGTGACAGCGGGGCGCTGACCGACCTCCATAACTGCGGGCAGTGTGGCGTTGATTGCGAAGGCCTGATCCCTTTCGCTGCCGAAACGACATGTTCCGAGCTGCACGGCGCGCCGGAATGCATGGTCGTCAGTTGCGTGACCGGCTATGTCAAGATCGACGAACACACCTGCCGGCCCGCCGTGTCCAGCGTCTGCGTGCCCTGTGATGTGGACACCGACTGTGGTTCGACAGGGATCGACAAATGTCTTACTTTCGGTGCCGGCACCTATTGCGGCCGTGATTGCAACCCCACCGGGCCCTACGGCCCGACCTGCCCGACAGGTTACATGTGCAGCGATTTCGGCGGCGGTGTGCTTCAGTGTGTGCCCCAGTCCGGCACCTGCGAATGCACGATGGCCAGCGACGGAAGCAGGCGTCTGTGCGAGGTGACTAACGCCTCCGGCACATGCCAGGGAACCGAAATCTGCGACGGAAGCGTCGGCTGGGTCAACTGCTCGGCCCGCGTTCCTTCCCCCGAAACGTGTGACGGAATCGACAACGACTGCGACGGTCTGGCCGATAACGGTCCGGAAGCCCCTGTCGAGCCCTGCGAAGTGCTCTGGACCGATCCCGGGACGGGCATCGAATACAGTTGCACGGCCGACTGGCAGTGCGCCACGACCGAGGGTGGAAAGGAATGGGTGTGCCCGGCGAAGACCCCGGCCGTTGAAACGTGCAATAACCTCGACGATAACTGCGACGGCACCGTGGACGAAACGTTCAAGCTGGCCGGCACCAACAAGTACAACAATATCGACCATTGCGGCGCGTGCAACGTGTCGTGTGCCGGGATGGTCCCGCACGCCACGATGGTTTGCGACGCTTCGGGCGCGCAGCCCCAGTGCATTGTCGAAAGCTGCGACGAGGGCTGGTGGAAGGCCTCGGACCTGTCCTGCCTGCCTTTCCCGCAGTCGCTCTGCATGGCGTGCGCGACAGACGCGGCCTGCCAGATTCCTGGTGACGTGTGTCTTCCGGCGGACGGAGCCGGCAACACCTACTGTCTGTGGGACTGCAGCGATGACGCGCTGCGCCCGGAACAGGACCCGGAACGCAAGACCTGTCCCGAAGGCTACCATTGCCGCGATACCAACGACCTCGGCCAGCCTCTCTTCAAGTGTTTTCCCGATTCGAACGCCTGCGACTGTATCGCCGGCGACGAGGGCAATACCCGTGCCTGCATCGTTTCCAACGGTTTCGGCAGGTGCTACGGGGAACAGTCCTGCGTTCCGGGCACCGGGTGGACCGCCTGCGACGCTCGAACCCCCGCGGCGGAAATCTGCAATGCGCAGGATGACGACTGCAACGGACTGGTCGACGAAATCTTCCCGTCGCTTGGCGCGACCTGCGCGGCCGGGATCGGCGAATGTCAGCGCAGCGGTTCAATCATCTGCACCGGGGACGGGGACGGCGTCATCTGCGACGCGGTCGGGGCCGAAGGTTCCATCGAAATCTGTGACGGACTGGACAACGACTGCGACACACTGTTCGATGAAGAATTCCCGGATCTTGGCAAGGTGTGCTTCGCCGGTTCCGGCGAATGCCTTGCCTCAGGCTTCTATGAATGTTCGATCGACGGGTCCGGTACCGTCTGCAACGCGGTGGAAGGCAGCGGAAACGCGGAAATCTGCGACCAGAAGGACAACGACTGCGACGGCCAGATCGACGAAGTCTGGGATCTCAAGGGTCGGGTTTGCGCCGTCGGCGTGGGCGAATGTTTCGCTGCCGGCGTGTGGGTCTGTTCAGGTGACATGTCCGGGATCGTCTGTGACGGCGTCGAAGGCACGGGCGGCGATGAAGTCTGCGACGGGCTGGATAACGACTGCGACATCGATATCGACGAATTGTGGCCTGAAAAGAACACGGTCTGCGTGGTCGGTGAAGGCGCCTGCCGGCAGACCGGCGTTTTCCGGTGCATGGCCGACAAGTCCGGCATCGAGTGCAGCGCCGTCGAAGGAGCCGAGTCGGAAGAAATCTGTGATGGCGTCGACAACGATTGCGACGGCGAAATCGACGAAGACTGGACGAACAAGGGTCGCGCCTGCCAGGAAGGCGTGGGCGAATGCCTGGACAACGGCGTGTGGGTCTGCACCGCGGATAAATCGGGCGTGGAATGCGACGCGGTCGAGGCACTGCCCCTCGATGAAGCGTGCGACGGCCTGGATAACGACTGTGACGGCGGGATCGACGAAGACTTCACGAATCTCGGCCGCGCTTGCAGCGACGGTATCGGCGAATGCCTGGTTGCCGGCGTTTTCCAGTGCACGGACGACCAGACGGGCACCGAATGCGATGCCGTCGCGGGCGACCTGACGCCGGAACAGTGCGACGGGGTCGATAACGACTGTGACGGTTTCGTCGACGAAACCTGGTCGAACAAGGGAACCGCCTGCCAGGAGGGCGTCGGTGCCTGCCTGGATTATGGTGTCTGGGTCTGTACCGGCGACAAGTCAGGCGTTGAATGCAGCGCGGTCGAAGGAACAGCGGTCGATGAACTTTGCGATGGCATCGACAACGACTGCGACGGTTCCGTTGACGAAACCTGGTCGAACAAGGGTACGGCGTGCCAGGAAGGAACCGGCGCCTGCGCCGGAAACGGCGTCTGGGTATGCACGATGGACAAGTCTGGCGTCGAATGCAACGCGGTCGAGGGAACCGCGGTTGATGAACTTTGCGACGGCCTGGACAACGACTGCGACGGTTCGATTGACGAAACCTGGTTGAACAAGGGCACGGCGTGCCAGGAAGGCACCGGCGCATGCCTGGACAACGGCGTCTGGGTCTGCACGGGGGACAAGTCGGGCGTCGAATGTAACGCGGTCGAAGGAACCGCGGTCGATGAACTTTGCGACGGTATCGACAACGACTGTGACGGCTTTGTCGATGAAACATGGTCCAACCTTGGCCGTTCCTGCCAGGAAGGCACCGGCGAATGCCTGGACATCGGCGTCTGGGTGTGCACGCCGGACAAGTCAGGCGTTGACTGCAGCGCGACGGAAGGCACCGCCGTGGACGAAATGTGCGACGGGCTGGACAACGATTGCGACGGCGCCGCGGACGAGGACTGGACCGACAAGGGCAGGGCCTGCCAAGTCGGCTTCGGCGAGTGTCTTGCAAACGGCGTCTGGGTCTGCAACGGCGACATGGACGACATCGAATGCAACGCGGTCGAGGGCATACCGCTGGACGAAGAATGCGACGGGCTGGATAACAACTGCGACGGCGCAATCGACGAAGTCTGGCCGGAAAAGGGCACGGTATGCCAGTCCGGAGTGGGCGCCTGCCAGGCGAACGGGGTTTACGTTTGCACCGATGATTTCCTGGACGTCGAGTGCGACGCGGTCGAAGGCACGGCGGTGGACGAACTGTGCGACGGCCTGGATAACGACTGCGACACTCTCTATGACGAGGACTTCCCTGCGAAGGGCTCGGTCTGCTTCGACGGCGTCGGGGCCTGCCAGCGTTCGGGCACCATGAACTGCACCGGTGACGGCCTTGGTCTTGACTGCAGCGCGGTTCCCGGCCCGGAGGCGGACGAGGACTGTGACGGCATCGACAACGACTGCGATGATTCGACCGACGAGGACTTCCCGTTGAAGAACACGGTATGCACGGTCGGCGAAGGCCAGTGCGTGGCGACTGGCACATGGCTGTGCAACATGGCGAAGGACGACGTCGAGTGCTCGGCCGTCGAGGGTGATCCGTCGGTTGAAACGTGCGATTACCTGGACAACGACTGCGACGGGTTCACGGACCAGACCTTCACGCAGGATGGCAAGTACTACCTGGACACCGCGTGCGGCAACTGCTTCACGGACTGCGTGGCCATTTATGACCTGCCGCATGCGTCCGGTACCTGTGATTCCGTGGCGGTTCCCGTGTGCGTGATGGTCTGCGACACCGGCTATTACGACCTTAACGGCGTTCCGGACGACGGGTGCGAATTCTACCTGGATCCGACGGCGATATACGTTTCGCAGGACGACACCATGGCCGTCGACGATTCCGGCTGCGGGCTCGCCCCGTCAGTCATCGGGAATGGCCAGTATCCGTGCAGGTCCATTCAGCACGCCGTCGGCAGGTCGGTCCTGAGCGGCAGGAAGAACGTCCTGGTTTCCAACGGCCTGTATTCCGAATCGATTGTTGTGACAGGGGCTGCGGTCCCGGGCGGCGTGAACCTGAAGGGCGGTTACCGTTCGGACACATGGGAACGCGACGTCGCGACGACCCTGACCACTATCAGGGGTGGCACTGGGGCCAGTCACGTCGCAGCGGTGACCTTCGATACCGTCCCGGCCGCGACCATGCTGGAAGGGTTTATCGTGCAGGGCGCGTCCGCGACCGGTACCGGTGCCAACTCGTACGCAGTCTATGTGAAGGATTGCACATCGACGCTGCAGATCCTGAACAACATCATGTACGGCGGTGTCGGTGGGCCGGGAAGTGCGGGCACGAACGGCGATCCGGGCGATTCCGGGCAGCCGGGGGTACAGGGTGTGGCCACCAGGCCGATCAACACCGGAACCGGCACTCTCTGCTGGGGCAACCCGGACAGCGGCTATCTCGGGAATCTCGGCGGCGCGGGCGGGTCCCTGACTTGCGATAACTACGGCGGCGGCACGACGATTGTTTCGGGCGGCGAAGGTGGCTTCACCAGTTGCCCGTCGCAGGGTCGCCAGGAAGGCTCGACGACCCCGAACGCCACGCCCGGCTCCGGATGGGCTGGCAGCGGCTCGGCACCAGGAACCGGCGGCACTGGCGGGTACGGGTTCAACAGCTCCGGCGGCACATGCTACTACAACCCCGGAACGACTCCTTCGCCCGGCAATGGATCCGACGCCACGTCCGGTACCAGCGGTAGTGGCGGTACCGGGACGACCAATGCGTCCGGGGCAGTCGCGTCCAGTCACTGGGCCGGGTCGACCGGCGGCATCGGCTCTGCGGGCAATCACGGCAGCGGTGGCGGTGGTGGCGGTGGTGGCGCGGGCAACAATATCGGGTCGACCTCGACGGATGACTTCGGCGGTGGCGGCGGTGGCGGTGGCTCCGGCGGTTGCGGCGGGTTCCCCGGAACCGGCGGCGCGGCTGGTGGCGGCTCGTTCGGCATCTTCGTCACCTTCTCGGGCGTTGGTCCGACCAACCTGTCCCAGATGCCGGTCCTTGTCGGCAACCATGTCAGCCGGTCTCTCGGTGGGAAGGGTGGTAATGGCGGCAACGGTGGAACCGGTGGCACGGGTGGCCCCGGTGGCCTTGGCGGCCCGATCGGGACGTACAATGGGCCACTGGCGTGCATTTTCGCCGGCGGCAAGGGTGGCAATGGTGGCGTCGGCGGTCATGCCGGCGGCGGCGGTGGTGGTGCCGGCGGTGTTTCGTGGGATATATTCGTTAACAATACGAATTCGATCTCCACGGGCTATGACGCGTCCAACGGGTTCATGATATCGGCGGCGACCGCCACAAGCGGCGCGGGCGGAACCGGCGGCCTTTCCAGCAACACCACCAGCGGTGCGGGCGGAAACGGCGCGGCCGGCGAATTCGGCAACCTCAAGGCTATTCCGTAATAACGCTTGCCGGCCGTTTATTCCGTTCTCTGCGATCTTGTTGAACTCTGAACTGCCCGCGACATCTTTTGTGGAGCTAAGTCTCCTCAGATACAGACTATTCTGAATTTTTGTGGCCGCATTCTCCCAGCCAAGTTTATAATCACCTGTTACATTCTTTTTCGCTCGCGGGCGTGCGCAGAGTACAGGGAGCGTCGATACCCGCGGCTGTCCTTCGAAATGACCTGATTCCGACCGTGAATCGGGGATATGGTGGAAACATGAAAATCCGCAGATTGGCGACGATTTTTCTGCTGGTGTCTGTGACCGTGGCATTCGGTTGTTCCGACGGCCCGTCGTTGCACCAGGATGTGCTGGCTGACGCCGGCGACGTGCTTCACGATGCTGGTGTCGACACCGTCAGTCCTCCCGACGTGATCGTGATCGATCGTCTGGAGGATCGTGTCGAAGACGTTCTGCCTGACGTGACGGCGGACACGACGGGACAGGACACGGCGATCGAGCCCGGGAAGTTCGGCTCACCCTGTCTGCAGAATTCGGACTGTGAAGACGGTTTCTGTGTTGAAGGGGTTGACGGGCTCGTATGCACGAAGCCGTGCGTGACGGAATGTCCCGACGACTGGCTGTGCCGCGCGGTTCTGATCGGCGGTGACCTGATGTCGCTGTGCGTGCCCGGCGGCGTTTACATGTGCCGCGCGTGCACGAAGAACGCGCAGTGCGCTGACGGCCTGTGCATCCCGGTCGGTGAAGATGGCAACCGGTGCACGCGCGAATGTTCTGAACTGATGCCATGTCCGTCCACTTACAATTGCGAAGTGGTCACCGATCCGGAATCGGGCAACCAGTCCACGCAGTGCGTTCCGAAAAACGGAAGCTGCACCTGCAAGGAAGCGAATGATCTGGAAGAACGTGTCTGTGAAAACCATAACGATTTCGGCACGTGCCTCGGGTACCAGACATGTCACAAGGACACCGGCTGGACCGTATGCACGGGGTTGGAACCGTCATCCGAAGTCTGCGACGGTGTCGACAACGACTGCAACCGCGTGGCCGACGACAACCCGGAACTTCCAGAAGGGGATTGCTTCAACACGGTCGAAGGTGTCGGTTCGTGCAGGGGCACATGGGTCTGCGCCGGCGAATCCGGCTGGGATTGCGTGGGCTCGATGCCCTCGGCCGAAACATGCAACTACCTGGACGATGATTGCGACGGGAACACGGACGAGGATTTCAAGAATGAAGGCGGTCTGCTGGCCGACCTTGAAAACTGCGGACAGTGCGGCGTCAGTTGTGTCGGCCTGATTCCATTCGCCGAAACCACGGCCTGCGACGTGACCGGTGCCGCGCCGGAATGCGTGGTCACGAAATGCGTCAACGGTTACGTCAAGATTGACGACCATACGTGCCGTGCCGCGATTTCCAGCGTCTGTGTCCCATGCGACGAAGACGCCGATTGCGGTTCGTCCGGCATCGACAAGTGCCTTCCGATTGCGGGCGGTCAGTATTGCGGGCGTGACTGCACGGCCACCGGACCATACGGCCCCGAATGTCCGGCCGGCTATATGTGTTCCGATTTCGGCGCGGGTGTGCTGCAGTGCGTTCCGCAGTCAGGCACGTGCGAATGCACGATGGCCAGCGACGGCGTCAGGCGCCTGTGCGAAGTGACCAACGTTTACGGAACCTGCCAGGGCAATGAAGTTTGCGACGGCAGCATCGGGTGGGTGAATTGTTCGGCCCGTACACCGGCTGCGGAGGTCTGCGACGGAATCGACAACGATTGCGACGGCCTTGCCGACGATGCCCCGATCGCCCCGGTCGAGCCGTGTGAAAACCTGTGGACGGATCCGGGCAGCGGAATTGAGTACGCATGTTCGGCCGACTGGGTGTGTGAAAACACGCCCGGCGGGAAGGCGTGGGTTTGTCCGGCCAAGACGCCGGCGGCTGAAACCTGTAACAACGTGGATGACAATTGTGATGGCCGCGTGGACGAAAACTTCAAGCTGGCCGACACGAACAAATACAATCATTACGACCATTGCGGCGCATGTAACGTTTCCTGCGGGGGACTCGTGCCGCACGCGACCATGATGTGCGATGCCTCCGGTCCCCAGCCGCAGTGCATTGTCGAAAGCTGCGATGAAGGCTGGTGGAAGGCTTCGGATCTGTCCTGTCAGGCGTTCCCGGAATCGTTGTGCATGGCTTGTTCCTCGGATGCGGCATGTCAGATCCCGGGCGACGCGTGCCTCCCGGCGGACGGTTCGGGCAACAGCTATTGCCTCTGGGATTGCAGCGATGATGCGCTCCGGCCCGAACAGGACCCGGACAGGAAGACCTGTCCCGGAGGCTACCACTGCCGGGAAACGAACGACCTCGGCCAGCCCCTTTTCAAGTGTTTCCCGAATTCCGGCGCATGTGACTGCATCGCCGGCGACGATGGCGAAACCCGCGCCTGTATCGTTTCCAACGCCTTCGGTCGGTGTTTCGGCGAACAGACGTGTGTGCCAGCCACCGGTTGGACCGCCTGCAACGCCAGGACCCCCGCGGTTGAAACCTGCAACGGCCAGGACGACGACTGCAACGGCCTGATCGATGAACTGTTCCCGTCATTCGGTGCAACGTGTACGGCGGGCACCGGTGAATGCCTGCGCGGCGGCACGATGGTCTGCAACGAAGCCGGTGACGGTGTCGTATGCACGGCCGTCGAGGGTGTCCCTGAAGCGGAACTCTGCGACAGCCTTGATAACGACTGCGACAACCAGTTCGACGAAGACTTCCTGAACCTGGGCAAGGTCTGCTTTGCCGGCTCGGGCGAATGTCTGGCGTCCGGATTCTATGAGTGCATGCTCGATGGTACCGGAACCGTCTGCAATGCAGTTGAAGGTGCTCCGGGGGTCGAGGCATGCGACCAGAGGGATAACGACTGCGATGATTCCGTGGACGAAGACTATCCGGACAAGGGGCGCGTCTGCGCCGTCGGCGTCGGCGAATGTTTCGCCAATGGCGTCTGGGTGTGCACGGACGACACCACCGCTCTGAGGTGCGATGGCATCGAGGGGCTGCCGTCGGGCGAGGTGTGCGACGGGCTGGATAACGACTGCGATATGGAAACCGACGAACTCTGGCCGGACAAGAACACAGTTTGCGTGGTTGGCGACGGTGCCTGCCGGCGCACCGGTGTGTTCCGGTGCCTGGACGATCTGTCCGGCATCGAATGCAGCGCGGTCGAGGGAACACCATCGGCCGAGCTGTGCGACGGCATTGATAACGATTGCGACGGGTTCATCGATGAAGACTGGGCCAACAAGGGCCGCGCGTGCCAGGAAGGCGTCGGGGAATGTCTGGCAAACGGCGTGTGGGTTTGCACGGCGGATCAGGCGGGCGTGGAATGTGACGCGGTCGAGGGGATGCCCCTTGACGAAGCCTGTGACGGCCTGGACAACGATTGCGACGGCGGGATCGACGAAGACTTCACGAACCTGGGCCGTGCGTGCAGCGCCGGCGTCGGGGAATGTCTTGCGGCCGGCGTTTACGAATGCACGGGCGACCAGACGGGAACCGAATGTAACGCGGTGGCCGGCAGCGTGGCGGATGAACTGTGCGACGGCCTTGATAACGACTGCGATGGCAGCGCGGACGAAGACTGGACGAACAAGGGCACTGCCTGTCAGGAAGGCGTCGGCGCGTGCCTCGCGAACGGCGTGTGGGTGTGTACCGGCGACCTGAGCGGTGTTGAATGCAACGCGAATCCGGGCAGCGCGGTTGCCGAACTTTGCGATGGCGTGGATAACGACTGCGACGGTTCAGCGGATGAAACCTGGACGAACAAAGGCACGGCCTGCGGCGAAGGGATCGGCGCCTGTTTCGACAGCGGCGTGTGGGTGTGTACCGGCGATCTTGGCGGCGTTGAATGCAGCGCGAATCCGGGCAGCGCGGTCGCCGAACTGTGTGACGGCATAGATAACGATTGTGACGGCTCTGTTGATGAAACGTGGACGAACAAGGGCCGCGCCTGCCAGGAAGGCGTTGGCGAATGCCTGGATAACGGTGTCTGGGTGTGCACGGGGGACATGGCGGGCGTGGAATGTGACGCGGTCGAGGGGATGCCCCTTGATGAAGCCTGCGACGGCCTGGACAACGACTGTGACGGCGGGATCGACGAAGACTTCACGAACCTGGGCCGCGCATGCAGCGCCGGTGTCGGGGAATGTCTTGCGGCCGGTGTTTACGAATGCACTGGCGATCAGACGGGAACCGAATGTAACGCGGTTCCGGGCGATGAATCTGTCGAGCTGTGCGACGGCGTGGACAACGATTGCGACGGCAGCGCGGACGAAGACTGGACGAACAAGGGCACTGCCTGTCAGGAAGGCGTCGGCGCGTGCCTCGCGAATGGCGTCTGGGTGTGTACCGGCGACCTTTCCGGCGTTGAATGCAGCGCGAACCCTGGCAGCCCGGTGGCGGAACTTTGCGACGGCATCGACAACGACTGCGACGGCAGCGCGGACGAAGACTGGACGAACAAGGGCACGGCGTGTCAGGAAGGCGTCGGCGCGTGCCTGGACAATGGCGTCTGGGTCTGCACCGCGGATTTCAGCGGTGTCGAATGTAGTGCGAACCCTGGCAGCGCGGTTGCCGAACTTTGCGACGGCATAGATAACGACTGCGACAGCTCCGTGGATGAAACGTGGACGAACAAGGGCCGCGCCTGTCAGGAAGGCGTTGGCGAATGCCTGGATAACGGTGTCTGGGTGTGCACAGCGGATATGGCGGGCGTTGAATGCGACGCTGTCGAGGGAATGCCCCTTGATGAAGCCTGTGACGGCCTGGACAACGACTGTGACGGCGGGATCGACGAAGACTTCACGAACCTCGGCCGCGCATGCAGCGCGGGTGTTGGTGAATGCCTTGCGGCTGGCGTTTACGAATGCACCGGCGACCAGATGGGAACCGAATGCAACGCGGTGGCGGGCGACGAATCGGCCGAGCTGTGTGACGGCGTGGACAACGACTGTGACGGCACGGCGGACGAAGACTGGGGCAACAAGGGCACGGCGTGCCAGGAAGGCGTCGGCGCGTGCCTGGCGAATGGCGTCTGGGTGTGCACGGGCGATCTTGGCGGCGTTGAATGCAGCGCGAACCCTGGCAGCGCGGTTGCCGAACTTTGCGATGGCATCGACAACGACTGCGACGGTTCCGCGGATGAAACGTGGACGAACAAGGGCACGGCATGCCAGGAAGGCGTTGGCGCTTGCCTGGACAACGGCGTGTGGGTGTGCACGGCCGATTTCAGCGGCGTTGAATGCAGCGCGAACCCTGGCAGCGCGACTGCCGAACTTTGCGATGGCGTGGATAACGACTGCGACGGAAGTGCCGATGAAACCTGGACAAATAAGGGGCGTGCCTGCCAGGAAGGCGTTGGCGAGTGCCTGGATAACGGCGTGTGGGTCTGCACCGCGGACCAGTCAGGGGTCGAATGCGACGCCGTGCCGGGGAGCGCAACTGCCGAACTTTGCGACAGCCTGGATAACGACTGCGACGGTACGATTGATGAAATATTCACCAGCAAGGGTCAGGCCTGCCAGGTTGGTGTCGGCGAATGCATGAGCAGGGGCATCTTTGTCTGCACCGCGGACATGGCCGGGATCGAATGCGACGCGGAAGAAGGTACACCGATCGACGAACTTTGTGACGGCGTGGACAACGACTGCGACGGCACTGCTGACGAAGACTGGACGAACAAGGGTACCGCATGCCAGGAAGGCGTCGGCGCGTGTCTCGCGAACGGCGTCTGGGTCTGCACCGGCGACCTTTCCGGCGTTGAATGCAGCGCAGAACCGGGCACTCCCGTTGATGAGCTTTGTGACGGCGTGGACAACGATTGCGACGGCAGCGCTGACGAAGACTGGACGAACAAGGGCACCGCATGCCAGGAAGGCATCGGCGCGTGCCTCGCGAACGGCGTCTGGGTCTGCACCGGTGACCTTTCCGGCGTTGAATGCAGCGCGAACCCTGGCAGCCCGGTCGCTGAACTCTGCGACGGCGTGGACAACGACTGCGACGGAAGCGCCGATGAGACGTGGACGAACAAGGGCACGGCCTGCGGCGAAGGGATCGGCGCATGTTTCGACAGCGGCGTCTGGGTCTGCACGGCCGATCATTCCGGAGTGGAATGTGATGCCACCCCCGGCAGCGCGACAGCCGAACTTTGCGACGGCATCGACAACGACTGCGACAGCTCCGTGGACGAAACGTGGACGAACAAGGGCCGCGCCTGCCAGGAAGGCGTTGGCGAGTGCCTGGATAACGGCGTGTGGGTGTGCACAGCGGACATGGCTGGCGTGGAATGTGATGCGGTCGAGGGAATGCCCCTTGATGAATCCTGTGACGGCATGGACAACGATTGCGACGGCAGCATCGACGAAGATTTCACGAACCTCGGCCGCGCGTGCAGCGCGGGTATTGGTGAATGTCTTGCTGCTGGCGTTTACGAATGCACCGGCGACCAGACGGGAACCGAATGTAACGCGGTGGCGGGCGACGAATCGGCCGAGCTGTGTGACGGCGTGGACAACGACTGCGATGGCAGCGCTGACGAAGACTGGACGAACAAGGGCACTGCCTGCCAGGAAGGCGTTGGCGCTTGCCTGGACAACGGCGTCTGGGTCTGCACCGGTGACCTTTCCGGCGTTGAATGCAGCGCGAACCCTGGCAGCCCTGTAGCCGAGCTCTGCGACGGCCTGGATAACGACTGCGATGGCAGCGCTGACGAAGACTGGACGAACAAGGGCACCGCATGTCAGGAAGGCGTTGG
>Ga0209800_10000293_pt1 | contig 93776 bp, 86 predicted proteins | sample Higcelweek8metaG_FD_187174 | JGI IMG/M metagenome (GOLD analysis project Ga0209800, IMG submission 187174) | Freshwater pond sediment microbial communities from the University of Edinburgh, under environmental carbon perturbations - High... | ecosystem: Environmental > Aquatic > Freshwater >... | reverse complement strand
CTGATGGGAATCTCCTTCCAGCAGATTCAAAAATACGAACGCGGCCAAAACCGCATCAGCGCCAGCAGCCTTTTTCTGGCCGGGAAAATTCTTGAAACGCCCGTCTTTCGTTTTTTTGAAGAGAAGGCGCGCGGCAAACAGGACGATGTTTTGCTTGAAAGCGAAAGGCAAGGATTGATCCGCACCTATTTTGCTCTGGATCGCAAACTGCGAGCGGTCTGCCTGCGTTTAATGCGTGCGATGAAAGATTACGAACGACGGTAACGCCACCTGCGTGGGGCCACCTGCGTGGAGCAGCTATTGCGAACTGTCTTTCCCTTACAACCTTCCGTCACTTCCGAGCAGGCGGGAGTCTAGGGACACAAGAACAAGCGCTGCTTTTAATGGCTCTGGATTGCTTCGCTTCGCTCGCAATGACGCTGCGTGCGCAGGGCAGTTTTTGCGAACGGCAGGGCCCTTATCACTTTCGTCATGCCCGCGCAGGCGGGCATCCCGTTTTTTCTGTTTTTCTTTTAAGGAACCAAACGGGATTCCGGGTTCGTCCTGCGGACGCCCCGGAATGACGACGGTTTTTATGACAGGGGCGTTTGCAAAAATCGTTCCACGCAGGTGGCGCAGGCAGCTCCATGCAGGTGGCGCATGTGGCTCCTCCCCGTGCAGGCAGCGTCATCCCGGACGAGCGGTAAGCGCATGCGAGCCGCGCTGAGCCGTAATCCCGAGTCCACAGTCCCCAGTCCCGAGCCTCCAGTCCCGAGCCCTCAATCTCTAATCTCTAGTCCCCAGTCCCTTTTTTATCTTTCCCTGATTTCTTCCTCAGAAAGGGGCTCGTCGTGGGGTTCCTGTTTCGGCGGGAGCGCGCCTTCGATTGTGAAGTGCAGTTTTTCCTGCGCAGGCTCAAGGTCGATGGCGACGGAGCCGCCTTTTTGAAGCTTGCCGAACAAAAGTTCCTCAGCCAAAGGCTTCTTGAGTTTTTCCTGAAGGAAGTGCGCCAAGGGCCGCGCGCCATAAATGGGATCGTATCCTTTGTCCGCGATCCACGCTCTGGCCGCATCGGAAAGAGAGAGCGTCACGCTGCGGTCGGACAATTGCGCTTCCAGCTGAAGGACGAGCTTGTCCACGACCTTTTCGACGGTCGCTTTGCCCAAAGGCTTAAAGCCGATCATGGCGTCCAGGCGTCCGCGGAATTCCGGCGTGAAAAGGCGGTCGATGGCGTCCTTGTCATCGCCTTCGCGGCGTCCGCGTTCGAATCCGATGGCCGCCCGGGACAATTCTGCCGCCCCCGCATTTGTCGTCATGATGAGGATGACATTGCGGAAGGATATGCTCTTGCCGTTGTGGTCGGTTAGCTCCCCATGATCCATGACTTGAAGGAGGATGTTGGTCAGGTCTGGATGCGCCTTTTCGATTTCGTCCAAGAGGAGGACGCAATGCGGATTTTGATCGACCGCGTCTGTCAAAAGGCCGCCTTGCTCAAAGCCGACATAGCCCGGCGGCGCGCCGATCAGGCGGGCGACGCTATGCTTCTCCATATATTCGGACATGTCGAACCGCTCAAGCGGGACGGCAAGGTTGCTTGCCAATTGGCGAGCGACCTCGGTCTTGCCCACGCCCGTCGGACCAGAGAACAGATAGCAGCCGATAGGCCGCTCCGCTTCGCGTAGCCCCGCGCGGGCGAGCTTGATGGCGCTGACAAGCTCGTCGATGGCTTCGTTTTGACCATAGACCATCGCTTTGATATTGCGATCCAATCCTTCGAGGACTGAGCGGTCGTTTTGGCTGACGGCTTTGGCGGGGATCCGGGCGATCTTGGCCACGATGGCTTCGATATCCTGAAGCGTGATGTATTTTTTGCGCGTGCCTTCAGGCAAAAGTTTCTGCATCGCGCCAGCTTCGTCTAAAACGTCAATGGCCTTGTCGGGTAGCTTCCGGTCGTGGATATGCCGCGCCGCTAGCTCAACCGCGCCGCGCAGGGCCTTGGGGCTATAGACCACGTTGTGGAACGCTTCATAGGTTCCTTTAAGCCCTTCGAGAATCTTAACGGTCTCTTCGAGCGAAGGTTCTTTCACGTCGATTTTCTGGAATCGGCGGACGAGGGCGTGATCCTTTTCGAAGTAGTTCCTAAACTCTTTATAGGTCGTGGAGCCGATGCAGCGCAGTTCGCCGCTGGCCAAAGCTGGTTTGAGCAAGTTTGAGGCATCCATCGAGCCGTTGGAGGTTGCGCCTGCGCCGATCACGGTATGGATCTCGTCGATAAAGAGGATGGCGCCGGGCTGTTTTTTGATTTCGGCAAGGACATTTTTCAGCCGCTCCTCAAAATCGCCGCGATAGCGCGTGCCTGCGATCAAAGTTCCCATATCGAGGGCATAGATCCGCGCCGATTTAAGAATCTCCGGCACTTCGTTTCTGACAATCCGGCGGGCAAGGCCTTCTGCGATGGCCGTTTTGCCTACGCCTGGGTCGCCAACGAAAAGCGGATTGTTTTTCTGGCGGCGGCACAGGATTTGGATCGTCCGCTCGACTTCTTCTTCGCGGCCAATCAGCGGATCAATCTTGCCGTCTGCCGCTTTGGTGTTGAGGTCGGTGCAATAGGCGTCAAGCGCCTCACGCCCTTTTTTGGCGTCGGTGGATTCGCCCGGTTCGCCATCGGCCGGAGCTTCCGCGCTGCCTTTGGCGCGCGTGAGCCCGTGCGAAAGGTAATTCATAACGTCAAGCCGCGAGATGTTATGCGTTTGCAAAAAGTAAACGGCTTGGCTTTCGCGTTCGTTGAAGAAGGCGACGAGAAGGTTGGCCCCCGTGACTTCGGCCCGGCCCGAGGCCTGAACCTGAATGACGGCCCGTTGCAAGACGCGTTGAAAGCCGGTGGTCGGCTGTGGGTCGGTCGGAACCGGGGCGACGATGGCCTCAAGGTCCTCGGTTAAATAAGATTCGAGCTGCGTGCGCAGGTCGTCCACGTCCACATCGCAACCGCGTAGGACGGCCAGGGCGTCGGGATCTTCGGTCAGGGCCAGAAGCAAATGCTCAAGCGACGCGTATTCGTGGTGATGCTCGCCCGCGAGGGCCAGCGCCCGATGGAGCGATTTTTCGAGGTGTGGCGAAAGCATGGGGGCCTCCTTTCGGCAGATAAGGAAAAGATGGTGCGCCTTCGTCCCGAATTCAAGGGGCGATTATTCGCGCTCCATCCGGCATTGCAAAGGATGCTCAGCGGCGCGTGCCGCCTGTAGGACCAGGGTAACCTTCGTTTCTGCGATATCGTAAGGGTAAACGCCGCATAGGCCGAGGCCTTTACGATGGACGTGCATCATAATGCGCGTGGCTTCTTCGCGGTTTTTATTGAAGATGCGCTCAAGGAGGGTCACGACAAACTCCATCGGCGTGTAGTCGTCGTTGAGGATGAAAACTTTATACAAGGGAGGCTTGCGAGTCTTGATCTCAGTCTTGATCGCAAGGTCGCTTGAGGGTGCGATGGGAAGATTTGAATCGGTGTTGCTCATAAAAATGAGTCTACACTCAAACCGTGAGACAAGACAAATCGGCCTCGAAGAGGTAGGATAGAAGCCTCAAGAAGAGCCTCTTAAAAATTTTATGAGAAGTGTGACATGGATGTAACTCTTGCCTCTGACGACACATTTGACGGCGCGCGCATTGGCCTGCTTGGTGGGTCGTTCAATCCAGCGCATGACGGTCATTTGCAAATGAGTTTGTTCGCGCTTGAGCGTTTAAAATTGGACGCTGTTTGGTGGCTTGTCTCGCCGGGCAATCCGCTTAAGAAAACCCAAGAAATGACGGCATTTTCTGAACGACTGACAAACGCAAAAAAATATCTCGAAGCGCAGCCGAAAATTATCGCGACTGGTATCGAAAATGAACTCGGCACGCGCTACACGATCGACACATTGCGCGCGCTTCAAATGCGTTATGCGCAGAGTCACTTCGTGTGGCTCATGGGGGCGGACAACCTCCAAACTTTCCACCTTTGGAGGTCGTGGGAGGCGATCATGCGCGAGGTGCCGATTGCGGTTTTTAAAAGATCAGGTTATCTTGATTCGGGTGAGCGAGGTCTGGCCGCTGCAACATTTGCAACGGCTGAGGTGCCGCTCACGGCGGTCGAGGATCTGGCCGTCACCAGGCCGCCCGCTTGGGCTGTTCTGGACAATGTGTTGAATCCCCTATCTGCGACGCAGATCAGGGCAACAAAGCCAACCTACCTGAAAAGGAGTTCTCACCATGGTTGTTAAAGCAAAGAAACCCGCTGCGAAGAAACCCGCTGCTAAGAAGCCGGCTGCTAAGAAGGCCGTCAAGAAGCCCGCAGCCAAGAAGGCAGTGAAGAAGCCGGCCGCCAAGAAGGCCGTCAAGAAGCCTGCGGCTAAGAAGCCCGCGAAAAAGGCTGCGAAGAAGTAATCTTCTCGTACGTTATATGCCCCACCTGGCGATTGCGGGTGGGGCAATAACTATGAGAACGCGTGAGAACATAGAAAAAAGCGCGTGACGATAAGAGATTTTAAAGCATTTATTTCGTATAAGTTTGCGCACACGCATTATGTAAGGAGAGCCCAATGGCCGCGCCCAAAAAGAAAGCTTCGAAGTCCCCTAAGGCCAAAGTTTCCGCCAAGATGAAAAAAGTTAAGAAAGTCCCTGCCGCTAAGAAAGCGGTCAAGGCGGCGAAACCTGCGCCTAAGAAAGCCGTTGTCAAAAAAGCTCCGGCGAAAAAGACGATGAAGAAGGCTGCGCCCAAGGCGACTGCCAAAAAGCTTATCAAAAAGGCCGCTCCGAAAAAGGTAGCCCCCAAAAAGGCCGCCCCGAAAAAGATCGTAAAGAAAGTTTCCGCGCCGAAGGCGGTAAAGGTTGCCAAGAAAGCAGCGCCGAAAAAGGCTGCAGCTAAGAAACTTGCGCCGAAGAAGATCGCCAAGAAGGTCGCCCCGAAAAAGGCCGCCCCCAAGAAAGCGGCGAAGAAAGTTGCGGCCAAGAAGGTCCCCGCTAAAAAAGAGGCTCCTAAGAAGGTCGCCAAGAAAATTGTAGCTAAGAAGCCCGTTGCGAAAAAGGCTGCCGTGAAGGCGCCCGCTAAGAAGACGGCGAAAAAGGCCCCCGTTAAAAAGGCTGTTAAGAAAGAGCCCGCAAAGAAAGCGGCACCCAAGGCAGCTAAGCCGAAAAAGACGGCTCCGAAGCCTGCGGCGAAAAAGGAAAAAGCGCCCAAGGCCAAGAAAGCCAAGGTCGTAGAAGAAGAACCCTTGCAGCTTGATCTTTTGACGCTTGAAGCCGAACCGGCTGAGCATGAAGCCGATGGCGAAGATGACTTTGATTCCTTTGATGAGGAAATCGATGGCGAAGAGTTTGGGGACGCTGAAGAACCCGTTCTTGCTTTCGAAAAGCCGCGCGTGGCGATTGAGCCGAATATGTCGCTTGAGATGCCGGAACGCCTTAAGGATGTCGCTGTTAAGATTTTAGACGACCGCCAAGGTGAGGCCATTTCTTGCTTTGACGTGCGTGGTCGCAGCCCGATGGCGGATTTCGTGATTGTCGCTTCGGGCCGTTCGTCGCGCCAATTGGCTGCGATGGCCGAATATTTGCGTCAGGCTTTTATGAAAGCCGGTGCGAAGCAGGTTCGGGTCGAAGGCCTGCCGCAAGGCGATTGGGTTTTGGTTGATGCTGGCGATGTGCTCGTCCATCTGTTCCGGCCTGAGGTGCGCGACTATTACCAGATCGAAGAGATTTGGAACGCAACCAAGCCGTTTACCCGTTAAATGAAGCTGACGATCCTTGCGATCGGAAAGCTGCATGGCCCGCATGCAGAGCTGTGCGCGGAATATACCAAACGAATGACAGGCGGAGCGGTCGTGCGTGAGCTGACCGCTCCGAACCAAAAGGCGGAAGGGCATGCTCTTGTGGCGGCCATTCCGCCTAAGTCTTTTGTCGTCCTTATGGATGAGCATGGTCGCGATCTTTCCAGCCGTGAGCTGGCCGACAAGATGCGGCAATGGGAAGAGCAGGCGGGCGGTTCGATTGTCTTTATTATCGGCGGCGCGGACGGCCTGACGGATGAAGTGCGCGAAAAAGGCCAATTCACCTTAGGTCTTGGCCGTAAGACGTGGCCGCATAAGCTGGCGCGCGTCATGTTGTTTGAACAGCTCTACCGGGCCCAGCAGATCAATGCCGGGCATCCCTATCACCGGGATTAGATCGGCCTCATAATATTAGAGACGAAGGGTTGGATTGCTCCAAAAGCGCTTGATCAGCGTGCCCATGAACGCGCCGCATTTTTGGGCATAGGCCTCGCGAGCTTGTGCCGTCGCCGGAATATCCAATTTTCCCTGCGCATCGATTTGCGGCAATTTGAAATAACGGTATTGGAAGGAAACGCCTTCTTCTGTCATCGGGCCGCCAAGGTTTTGGAGGAGCGAGCAATCCTCGCCGGGCAGAGGATCGGAAAGAACGGCATCGCTGAATTTTTGCTCGGATACGTCGCGGTAAGTGGCGATATCTTCAGGATGAAAAAGCTCGTGCGCGTGATTTTGGCAATTGGTTTGACGTCCGGCAAAAACCTTAAAGTTCGAAAAAGGATACAGGGAAATCTCTGCGCCTTTCTGGCAAAGGATCAAGCCTGCTTGGCCCAAGGCGGAGTGGGCGGGGACTTGAAGCGTCACGGGATGCGTCGTTTGCGCCGTCTTTTTTAATTCGGAAAGAGAAAAGCGGACGACCAGAAAAGCCTCACGAGGCCATGAATTCGTCATACCGGGAATCTCCTTTATAAAAATGATGAGGGAAGGATAGCAAAAGAACCGCAAAGCCGGAAAGGTAATTTCAACGTTTTGCTGGGAACGAAAAGAATGTAAGCTATGAAAATCTTATGTTTTTCGATAGGCGAAGCTCATGGATTCGTTAACCAAACAACGTCCCGTCGTTCTTTGCGTTTTGGATGGTTTCGGCGCGCGCGAGGCTGCGCCCGACAATGCGACGAGCGTGGCCGCCATGCCGGTTTGGCATCGCGCCTGGGCGCAGAACCCGCATGCGTTTCTGGCCGCTTCGGGTGAAGACGTCGGTTTGCCCAAAGGGCAGATTGGCAATTCCGAGGTTGGCCATATGAATCTGGGCGCGGGCCGCGTCGTGTTTCAAGATTTGCCGATGATCGACCGGGCGATCGCGGCGGGTGAGCTGGACACCAATACCACCTTGGCCGCCTTTGTCGGGAAATTGCGTCAAAGCGGCGGAACGTGCCATCTGATGGGGCTAGCTTCGCCCGGCGGCGTGCATGCGCATCAGGATCATATCGTGGCCTTAGCGCGGCATCTGGCCGCGTGGGGCGTGCCTGTGGCCGTTCATGCGTTTTTGGATGGGCGCGATGTGCCACCGCAAAGCGCCGCGAAGCAGATCGAACATTTGGCCGAAGATATTGCGCCGATGCCGGGCGTGCGTTTGGCAACCCTGTGCGGCCGCTATTACGCGATGGATCGCGATAAAAGATGGGAGCGGGTTGCGAAAGCCTATCGCCTGTTGACGGAAGGTGAGGGCGCCCGCGCCGACGATCCTGTTGCCGCGATCCAAGAAAGCTATGCGGCGGGCGTAACGGATGAGTTTTTGCTGCCTGTCGTTTTGGACGATTATCGCGGCATGAAGGGCGGCGATGGCGTTCTTTTCGCCAATTTCCGCACCGACCGCGCGCGTGAGATTCTGCTCGCGCTGCTTGACCCGGCTTTTGATGGCTTTGACCGTGCGAAGGTCGTTTCCTTTGCGTCGGCTTTGGGTATGGTCGAATATTCGGATCGTTTGAACCCTTTGATGGGGACGCTTTTCCCGCCCAAGAAAATTGAAAACGGCTTGGGCGAGGTTGTGGCGGCGGCGGGGCTGAAACAGCTCCGGATCGCTGAAACGGAAAAATATCCGCATGTGACCTTCTTCTTCAACGGTGGGCGCGAAGAACCCTATGCCGGGGAAGAGCGGATCATGGTGCCCTCGCCAAAGGTCGCGACCTATGACCTTCAACCAGAGATGTCAGCCTCGGCGGTGACGGATCGCGTGGTTGAGGCGATTGACGCCGGGCGTTTCGATCTAATCGTTTTGAACTATGCCAACCCGGATATGGTGGGGCATACGGGATCGCTGCCTGCGGCGGTTCGGGCGCTGGAAGCTGTCGATGCCTGTTTAGGGCGTTTGCTGGCGGCCCTTGAAAAAGTTGGCGGCGTTATTTTGATCACGGCGGACCACGGCAATTGCGAAGTGATGTTCGATCCGACGACGAACGGGCCCCACACGGCGCACACGCTTTCGAAGGTTCCGGTCGTTTTAATTGGGGCGAAAGAAGTGCACGCGCTGCACGATGGCCGCTTAGCCGATGTCGCGCCGACGTTGCTTAACTTGCTTGGCTTGCCGCAACCGGACGCGATGGATGGGGAGCCGCTTTTAAGTGCGTAATTTCTTTATTATCATAGCGTTTGCGTCTGTTCTTTATCTTGGATATGAAGCGCCAGCTCTAGCGCAGAGCGCTGCGGAGCTCACAAAGATTGAACAAAAGCTATCCGAACAAAAGGCTTCGGCGGCGAAGCTCGAGGAAAAAGAGCAGACGACCGGCAAAGAGCTTGAAGACCTTCAAGGAAAGCTTGTCGATGCAACATCGTCTTTGCAGGATAAAGAAGCCGAACAGCGCAAACTTGAATCCAAACTGACGACGTTTGAAAAGGAAGTGGCTTTGCGTGAAGCCGTGCTCAGCCGTTCGCGCGCCCGGCTCAGCGGGCTTGTCAGCGCGTTGCTGCAATTGATCCGGCGGCCGCCGGTTCTGTTTTTGATGCTGGAAGATTCTGAAGACGATTACGTCCACCGCTCGATCCTTTTGCGCTCGATGCTGCCTCGTTTGAAAGACGAAACGACCAAGATGATCGCTGAGATCGACAGCTATACGGAACTTCAGCGCGAAACGGCCGCGCAGAAACGGGTTGTGACGGCGGCTCAGCAGAACCTTGAATGGCAGCGGCACAATTTGGATCAAATGGTCAAATCGCGTCAAGGCTATCTGAAGCGAACCAATGCGGAAAAAGAGGCGATGGCCAAACAGCTTGACGCCCTCACAAACGAGGCGAAAGACTTGCGCCAACTCATGGAAAAGGTGAGCAATCCTTCGTGGGGACAAACAATTGGTAAGGGCAAATCGACCGAGAATCTCAAAATGAAACCGGGCCTTCGCATGCCGGTTTCGGGCGACATTGTTCGTGCCTATGGCGCGAAGGATGAGTTCGGCGTTTCAAGCCAAGGGCTCACGATTATGGGCTCGGCCGGATCGCCGGTTGTCGCGCCGCAAAGCGGCAAGGTCGTTTTCGCCGGGCCGTTTAAGGGCTATGGCCGGATTGTCATTTTGCAGCATCCGAAAGGCTATCATAGCTTCCTTTCCGGGTTCGGGCGCATTGATGCCGAAGTCGGCCAAACGGTCGAATCGGGCGAGCCTTTGGGCCTGTTGGATGGTAAGAAAAGCGAAGTTTATTTCGAATGGCGTAAAGGCAGCGAACCTGTCGATCCGGCTATGGACGGGATGAAGAAGTAGCCCGCATCATGCGTGGGGCCGTTAGGATACAGGGTTCAGGATTTTGGATTCGGTTGCTAACGATATCTCCATTAGTAATGACCGTCACTCCCGCGCAGGCGGGAGTCCAGGATCATAAAAAACAGCGTTTATTCTAACGGCCCTGGATTTCCGTTTTCGCGGAAATGACGAGGTTTTGTGTGGCAATTTGCCGTTCGCAACAACCGTTCTGCGCACGCAGCCCCACGCATGTGGCGTCATTCCGGGGCGCGGAACGGCGTCCCGCTGGGACGTGAACCCGGAATCCCGTTTGTTTCTTTTTTGCGAATGGAGCTGGCAAGGCGAGCGCATGAAAGAAACGGTCTTTCGAATTCCTGACCCCTGAATCCTGACCCCTGAACCCTGGTTTTAGGCGATTCCGCCGCGCAACAGGTCGTGCAGGTGCAGAATGCCGATGGGTTTGTGCGCTTCATCAACGATAAAGACCTGCGTACGCTGTTTTTCGTTGAGAATATTGAGCGCTTCGGCGGCCAAAAGACGCGGCGGGATCGTCATCGGATCGCCTGTCATAATGGTTGCTGCCGTTTGCTCGATCAGAGCCTTATCCATATGGCGGCGCAAATCGCCATCTGTGATGATGCCGATGAGGGCGCCATCGTCGTTCACAATGCCGACGCAACCCAGACGCTTAGCCGTCATCGTTAAAAGAACGCTGGCCATAGGGTCGCTTGGCTTGGCCAAAGGAATCTCTTCGCCTTTGTGCATCAAATCCTGAACGCGTTGCAGCGTTTTGCCGAGCTTGCCGCCCGGATGAAAATTACGGAAATCCTCTGCCGTAAAGCCACGGCATTCAAGAACCGCAACGGCCAAGGCGTCGCCAAGTGCAAGCGTCATGGCCGTCGATGTCGTGGGGGCAAGCCCCAGCGCGCCAACTTCGGGTTCTTGCGGTAAAAGAAGGAGAACGTCCGAGGCTTGTGCCAGCGTGCTGCCTTCGCGGCTTGTGATCCCGATGAGCGGAATGGAAAAGCGGCGCGTATAGGCGATGATGTCAGACAGTTCGGCGGATTCGCCGCTGTTGGAAAGGGCGATGACGGCGTCTTCCGGCAAGATCATACCCAAATCGCCATGGCTCGCTTCGCCGGGATGCACGAAATAGGCGGGGGTGCCGGTTGAGGCCATCGTCGCTGCGATTTTGCGCGCGATATGACCGCTTTTGCCCATGCCCGTGACAATCAGGCGGCCTTGGCAGCCCAAGATCGTGTGAACGGCTTTGACAAAACGTTCGTCAACGGCGGAGGCTTGCTGATGCAAGGCGGCGCTTTCGGCTTCGAAAACGGTGCGCGCGCTTTTGAGAATGCCGTTCGTATCGAGCGTGCAGTTTGATAAAGCGTTTTGTTTGGCGATCATAGCATCCATCCTTTTCTTGAGCCTTTATAAGGCCTTAAAAAGGCGGACACAAGTTACTTAGACTTGACCCACAATTGCAGCTTGGTGAAGTCGGGGCTGATCGTGATTCGGCGGACAAGCCGCAAAAGAATAGGGAATCCAAGGCCGCCGGGAACGTTTTCGGTGCATTCACGAATATTGCCATTGCGGGCGAGGGTGAGCGTTTCCGCAATCCGGTGCGACATGGGCGGAATTTGGAAGAAGGAAAGGAGCAGGAGCTTGCCGCGCTGCCGCGCGTGAAAACCGAGAGCTTCGGCCTGTCCATGAAGGACGGCATTGGCTGTGCATTCGGCAAGGATGAGGAAAAGTTCGGATTCGTCGATAGCCCCTTTGGGGAAGGCCTCAAGGATCTTTTCGATCGTCGATGGATCCCAAAGAGCCTGCCGATCCATGACGGCCGCATACAAAGTCCCTGTATTCGACATGACCTTTTCTGCCGCCTGAGTTTGTTCATATTTCAGAAGGCCGAAACGTTGGATCATGGGGTTATTACCTAAGTTAGGGGCGGATTTCCGCGATACGATTAAGCTCGACGATATCGAAAAGCTTACAGATGTCTTTGTTTGGCTTTTCGATGATGAAGGAGGCGCTTTTCTCTTTGACGCGGCGAAGGATGCGGATCAAGACGCCAAGCCAATGGCTGTCCATGCGAAGGACATCGGCGAAGTTCATGCGTACGGCGGTGACTTCGCCGCTATCGACCAGCGTAGTGATTTGATAGACGAGCTGCTCGCCTTCCTTGTGCTGGTGGAACGTGAGGACGCCTGAAATGTATATTGCTAATTCAGAGCCTTCGCGTCGAAACTTGAAAGCCATGGTTTATCTCCTTTGCAAGGTAATCAGCGTTAAATCGTCAATAAGCGTTCCTTCCGGCGCAAGGCTTTCGGCCAAGTCCGGACGGTGCAAGTTGGCTTTGCCAAGAATGGCGGCGGGTTCTTCCGCAATGCTTTCGGACCAGCCGTCGCTATAGAGAACAAGCGTGTCGCCCGGCGCAAGCGTTGCGCTGGCGGTTGTGAGGGAAACGACGCCGGAGCCAAGCGGCAGGCCGCGCGTTTTGAGTTCGACAATATGACCGTTCGACGCCAGAAGCGGGAAGGGAATGCCCGACCCGGCATAGCGAATTTCGCCGGTCGTCTTGTTGAAGTTCAGCGCAATTGCGCCCGCGAAAAGCTGGCCGAATGAGATTTTGGCCATGGCGGCGTCAAGCTTGTTGAGGAAGGTGCCGGGGTCGCGCATTTCATCGTGATATTCCTGAACCAGGCAATCGACGCGCAAAGCGTTGATCGCGCCAGCCAGGCCGTGCGCGCTGGCATCAACCAGAACGAGCGAAAGAAGATCGTCGTCCAACGCGCGCAGCGACCAGAGATCGCCGCCGATTTCGTCATGTGGCCGATAAACCGACGAGCAGCGCAGCCCATAGGTCAGCGCGAGTTCGTTTGCTTTTTCTGGTTCAGGCAAAATGGCATCGAGAAAGGCATGCGTAATTTCGATGTGCGCTTGAATGCGATTGCGGAAATCGAACAAAACGCGGGAAGAAATGGCGCTGCGCAAATGCGCTTTGATACGTGCTTTCAGCTCGCCTAAATGGAAGGGGCGCGAAACGACGTCCGTTGCGCCGAGGTTAAAGCAGCGTACGCGGTCGTCTTCGCCCTGAAGGCTCGTTTGGACAAGGATCGAAAGGCTGTCGAAAGCGGGGTTCGTGCGCAGCTGGCGCATAAGCTCCAGCCCATCCATGCGTGGCATGCGAATATCCAGCAAGATAAGGTCTGGTTGAAAACGCGTGATGAGCTCAAGCGCCGCAATGCCGTCCTCAGCTTCGTCGATAATGCCAACGCCAAGTTTCTCGCACACGCTACGCAAAAGGACGCGGTTCGTCGGGTCGTCGTCCACGATGACAATATGCGCTCGGCTAAACTCGGCCGGTATGTCTTCAGATGTTGACGACGGTAAAGGCAAAGAAAACGTCCCATTGAACGAAAGGAATATCGTCTTCTAGTATTATTTTCTTTCGTTTAAATAAGGCTTAACGGGGTGCATATGCGACTAGGTTGAAGCTTCTTTTTAAGGCTTATTTGAAGTTTGCAAAATCGATTTTAAAGAAGGATTCAGGAAGGTGAAGAAAACGTGGATTTTTTTTAAGGAAGGTGGCGTGCAGGAGGGGGAACTATTTGGGTTTCAGGGACTCGGGACTGGGGACATGGGACCGGGTAAAGAAAACAGAATTAAAAGGGCTGTTTTCTCCGTTGTCACCATTCATCATTTCCGCGCCACCTGCGTGGGGCCGTTTTTGCTAAAGGCAATTGCCGTATAAAATTTCGTCATTTCCGCGCAGGCGGCGATCCAGGGCCATTGAAACAAACGCTGGTTCTTGTGACTCTGGATGCCCGCTTTCGCGAGCATGACGGATGATCTTTATGGTAATGCCGTTCGCAACAGAGTTCAAAATTCTAAATGCTGACCCCTGAATCCTGACTCCTGATCCCTGACTCCCCAAAAACAAACAGGGGGCCAAAGGCCCCCCGCTGTTACTTGTCAAAAAGACGAAAGCTTACTTAGAAGCCTTCGCGTTCTTTGCGTTTGCGCTCGACTTTGCGAGCGCGACGGACCGCTTCGGCCTTTTCGCGGGCGCGCTTCTCCGAGGGCTTCTCGTAGTTGCGGCGGAGTTTCATTTCACGAAAAACGCCTTCACGCTGGAGCTTCTTTTTCAAGACGCGCAGCGCCTGATCCACATTGTTGTCACGCACGAGAACTTGCACGTAAATCCCCTCCTTACGGGAATAGAATGATTTTCAATTGTCGCTTCGCTTTGAAACGTGGCGACAACCAACCTTGCGTTAAGGTGGCCGTTTCAATAGCACAACCAATCTGTTGCACCAAAGCCTTTCTTGAAAAAAGAGTCTTTAGGGCTCGGAGATGGTTAATTTATTGAAGAAAAAGGGTTTTCAGTCGCCTTTGCGACGGAATTTATCAAGGCTGATGACTTCCCCGCGCTTTTCTTCGCTTTCGGCGGCGGTTGATTCTGCCTCGTTTGTTTCGCCTTCGGGAGACTCAGCCGCGTTTTCGGCCGCCATAAGCTGGAATTGAAGGGCAAAATTGACCGACGGATCGGCAAAGGTCGAGATCGCCGCAAACGGGATCGTCAGCCGCTCACGGATGTTGTTAAAGCTTAGCATCACGCTAAAGGAATCGTCTGCCGTCGTCAGGCCATAAAACTGGTGCTGCAGGACGATGGTCATTTCTTCGGGATACTTGTCTTTGAGATATTCCGGTATCTCGACGCCCGGATGTTTCGTCAAAAACGAGATATAGAAATGATGCTCTCCCGGCAGGCCGTCTTTGACGACTTTATTCATGGCCTGTTTAACGACTTCGCGCAGGGCGTTTTCGATAAGCGTATCGTAGCGGATCATATCTTCGGACATAAACAAACCTATAGCACAGCAAAAACAAAAAGTGGGGGGACTTCTGTTGCCCGGCGCCCCCCCCGAACCGAAAGTCAAACAACTACCTTAGCTTCGCAAAGCGAAGATTAGGCAGCCATCGCAACTTCCATGCCCTCGTTGTTATCGTTGGCATTTGTAAAAATGACCCGATAACGGCGGTATCATGCCGGGCAAAAGCAATATCTTTACTACGCGTGTCGAGCCTATTTCGCCCCCATAAGAAAGCTTTAGTCTGGCCTGCAAAACTGGCCTTTTTTTGACTCAGTCTTACATGCCTTAACTTCATATGGTGGAGGCGCCGGGTACCGCCCCCGGGTCCACTACGTCTATTCCATAAAGCGTTTATCGCCATAGTCGGCAAGCCGACGGCCTATATATAGCACGCCAAGGCGGCAATAAAAGGGCAGATATGGTTTCGTATGGAAAAACAGGGGGCAGGGCGCGGGATTTGAGACTCGGACGTAAAAATGATGTAAGTTTTTGGCCGGAAAACGAATCTTTTTCATTCGTTGCTCTCCAGACCACAGCCCCAAAGCCCGAGGTATTCATGCCGCACGATATTTTCCTTGTCGATGACCAGCACCCCGAAGATCAAGCGATGCTGCAGGCGCTTTATTCGCGCAGCCCGGCCAGCGTGGTTACGCATCTGGATAAACTCAAGAAAGCGGGCAGCGGCAAGTTTATGAGCCAATATTATGTTGGCTATGGGCATTCTTCAATCGGGGATTGCGGCACGACGACCTGCTTCATCGAACAGGTTTCGATGCTTGTCGCGAAAGCGGTACAGGAAAATCCGCTTTATAGCGGACAGGAAGCTTCGACGCGCTATCTCGATTTCTCGCAGCAGGCGGTGATTGATCCGTATAACCATCCGGCTAGCACGGCGATCCAAGCCAAGTGGCAAGCGATTTACAACCAAACGCTTGAAGCGCTGAAAATCGGCTTGCGCATCCAGCATCCGTTCGATCCGGCGCAATATAAGAATGAGCGCGTTTGGGAAAACACGCTCAATGCGCGCGCGTTCGATATTGGCCGTTGTTTGTTGCCTTTCGGTACGACGACGCTGCTGAGCTGGACGACGTCGCTTCGCCAAGCGCGCGACAATCTGCGCCGCCTCAAGCATCATCCGCTTCAGGAAGTGCGCGACGTAGCGCAAAGCGTTTTTGCAAAATTTGTTGAACGTTATCCCAATAGCTTTCAGGGCAACGAACTCGATCTGGCGGAAGATAAACCGCGCGACGTTTTTGCTAAGGCTTTCGCTTTGCGCGATGCCTATGAAACGAACGATGACGTGGCGGCGCGGTTTGCCTTTACGCCCGCTGAGCATGAAGCTTTGCGCAAGGGTGAGATTGTCGTTCGCCGCAACGCGCTTGACAGCGACGGCCTTAAAAATTTGGAAAGCGATCTTTTGGCCGCGCGTCCAGCCAATGCTTTGCTGCCGCACCGTTTGTCTTCATACGGCGTTTACAATCTGGCTTTCCTTTTGGACTTTGGTTCGTTCCGCGATTTGCAGCGCCATCGCAATGGCGTTTGCCAAATTCCGCTTTCCGATACGCGCTATGGCCTGCATCCGTGGTATTTGGGCCAAATGCGCGACCTGATGAAAACGGACGATTTCGCCGCGCTTGAAGCGGCAATTGCCGCGCAATATGCCACGATTGAAGCGCTGAAGGAAAAGGGTGTTCCGTCCAATCCGGTTGATAACCAATATCTTTTGCCGATGGGCACGATGGCGCTGGTTCATGTTGCCTATTCGCTGCCGGAAATGGTCTATATTGGTGAGCTTCGCTCGCAAAAAACGGTGCATGCTTCGCTGCGTCCGCTTGCACAGAGCTTTTTGGAGATCGTGGCTAAGGATTTTCCGGGCATCGCAACGTACGGCGATACGTCGCTTGATAATTGGACGGCCAAGCGCGGCGAGCAGACGATTACGGCCAAGGTCGGATGAAGTAAGGTGCGGAAAGTCTTTGCTTTCGGCTGGATAGTCCTTCGTTCTTCTTTTTGCTATGTTCCTGCCTATGGATAAAAGCGCATCGGCAGAAAAACTCAAACATGGACGCACGGGCTATGAACGCGGCGTAGAAGTCCTGCACGCGCAGCTCAAAACCATGCCGACAAGTCCGGGCGTCTATCGGATGCTGGCGGCGGATGGCGAAGTCCTATACGTCGGCAAGGCCAAGAATCTCAAAAATCGCGTCACGTCCTATACGCAGCGCGCGCGGTTGCCTTTGCGGCTTCAGCGCATGGTCGCGCAGGTGCGCGCGATGGAAATTGTCGTGACGCGCAGCGAGGCCGAAGCGCTTTTGCTTGAAGCAAACCTGATCAAGCGCTTTATGCCGCCGTTCAATGTATTGCTCCGCGACGATAAAAGCTTTCCGTTCCTTTTGATTACGCAAGACCATCCGTTTCCGCAGCTTGTCAAACATCGCGGGCCGCGCACGCGCAAGGGGCGCTATTTCGGGCCGTTTGCATCGGGCGGCGCGGTGACGGAAACGTTGACGCTTTTGGCGCGCGCGTTTCAGCTTCGTACCTGCACCGACGCCGTTTTTGCGCAGCGCAAGCGGCCCTGCCTGCAATATCATATCAAACGTTGTACCGCGCCGTGCGTGGGACGCGTGGATCAGGGCGCCTATGCGCGGCAAGTTGAGGAAGCCTGCGCCTTTTTGCGTGGGGAAAGCCAAGCGCTGCAAGCGCAGCTCGCGGCAGAGATGCAAACGGCAAGCGATGCCTTGGATTTTGAACGCGCGGCGAGTTTGCGCGATCGCATCCGCATTTTGACCAGCATGCAGGCGCATCAAGATATCAACCTCATTGGTCTTGGCGATGCCGATGTTTTTGGCTTGGCGCAGCAGGGCGGTGGTACGGCGATCCAAGTTTTCTTTTACCGCGCCGACCGCGCCTATGGCACGCGGGTCTATTTCCCGGCGCATGACAAGAACGTTCCCGCCGAAGAGATTTTCAGCTCGTTTTTGGCGCAGTTTTACGATGAGCGCGATCCGCCGCCGCTTTTGCTGCTCAGCGCGCCTGCGGAAGGCATGGAGCTTCTTGCGACGGCGCTCAGCGAAAAGGCTGGCCGTAAGGTTCAAATTGCCGTGCCTCAAATGGATAAAAAGAAGCGGCTTGTCGAACAAGCGCGCGCCAATGCGGCGGAAGCCTTGGCGCGCCGCTGGGCCGAAAGCGCGGAGCAGAAAAAGCATTTGGCGAGCGTTGCCACGCTTTTCAATCTGCCTGCGCCACCGAGGCGGATCGAGGTTTACGACAATTCGCACACGTCGGGGACCTATGCCGTCGGCGCGATGATCGCGGCGGGGCCCGAAGGCTTTTTGAAGAAGACCTATCGCACGTTCAATATCAAAGAAGCCCGTGGCAACGACGATTTCGGCATGATGCAGGAAGTTCTTTCTCGCCGCTTTAAACGCCTTTTGGTTGAAGATCCGCAGCGCACGTCTTCGGTGTGGCCTGATCTGCTTTTGATCGATGGCGGCGCGGGGCAGGTGGGTAAAGTCCGGGCGGCCTTGGCTGAGCTTGGTGTGGCGGACGTAGCCGTTGTCGGTATTGCGAAGGGACCCGACCGCAATGCCGGGCTTGAGCACTTCTTTGTCGAAGGTCGCGAACCGTTCATGCTGCCGCATGAAGACCCGACGCTTTATTACCTGCAACGGCTGCGCGATGAAGCCCACCGATTCGCCATCGGCACGCACCGGGCCCGGCGGACAAAGGCCCTGACCGTTTCGGGATTAGAGGACGTGCCGGGCATTGGTGCAGCGCGGAAAAAGGCTCTTTTGCAGTTTTTTGGCTCGGCAAAGGCCGTTTCCGGCGCTCGGTTTGAGGATCTGGCCCGCGTCGGCGGAATCAGCGCTTCTTTGGCTAAAAAAATCTATGCTTATTTTCACGAGAAGGAGTAGAACGAAGGGCGAGCTCTTTTCCCGCTTTCTGAAAGTTGCGCGGTGCCGGAATGTTTAAAACGCTTGCCAATCAATTGACGCTTTCGCGTATTCTCCTGATCCCCGTTATTTTGATCCTGCTGGCCTTGCCCGGTATCTGGGCGGCGTGGGCCGCTTGGCTTCTTTTTACGATCGCGGGCGTCACGGATTTTCTGGACGGCTATATGGCCCGCCGGGAGCATCAAGTTTCCAAAATCGGCCAATTCCTCGATCCTATCGCGGACAAGCTTCTTGTTTCCGCCGTTTTGCTTTTGCTCGTCGGCAATGGCCGGATCGAAGGGATCAATATCCTTCCGGCTTTGGTGATTTTGCTCCGCGAAGTTGCCGTGTCCGGCTTGCGTGAGTTTCTGGCAGGCCTGAGCGTTAGCGTGCCCGTCAGCCGCTTGGCCAAATGGAAAACAACGATCCAGCTTGTCGCTCTGGGCTTTTTAATCGTCGGCAGCCCGAATGCGCCCTGGTGGATTCCGGCCACGCTCATCGGCGACCTTTTGCTGTGGGTCGCAGGCGTTTTGACCGTGATGACGGGCTATGATTATTGGCGGGCTAGTCTGCGCCATTTCGATAGCTAGGGTCAGGACCCATTAAATTCGTAGAGTTCTGTTGCCCATGGTTTGAAAAAGAGCAGGAAATGAGCGAAGCTCGTATAAAAATACAGCAAGCGAAATTGACAAACTCTTTTTCAAACCATGGGCAACCCGCAAAAGTACCTAGGGGGGGGCGCGGCCCCAAAACGCCCCGGCTTCCTCAAAAAGCTTGTCCGTGCATCCAGCACGAAACCGCGCTTTTTTCGTAGCCGGAGACGTTCTGTCTCTCGCGCAGAACCTATGAATTTAATGGGTCCTGACCCTAGGGCTTTTCAACTTTTTCGAGCTTAATCACCACACGGCGGTTCTGCGCCTGATTGGCGGGAAGCGCATGGCCCTGCGCATCACGGTTCGGCACTTTGGGAAACGTATCGGCATAGCCCGCAGCGCGGAGGCGCGAAGCCGGAATCCCCTGCTCCAGAAAATAATGCACCACAGCCGAAGCGCGCGCCGTCGAAAGCTCCCAATTCGAAGGAAATTGCAGCGAGGCAATCGGCGTATCGTCGGTGTGACCTTCGACCGTGACTTGATAATTCTTGTACGCGTCGCTGGCGATTTTTGCTGCAATATCTTTCAAAACAACGCGGCCGCTTTCTTTCAGTTGTGAGCTGCCCGCATCGAAAAAAGTCGCGCTATCCATATCGACCGTTGTCAGGCGGTCGCCCTTTCGGTCATAGGGCGCGGGGCCCTTTTGCTCTTGCGGTACTTCAACCAAAACAGGCGCATTTTCATGAGGCGCAACGAAAGCGCCGCTGTCATTCAGCGAACCGGGCGGCACATCGGTCAATAAGGCGGATTGCGCCGCCTCAACCGCAGGCGGCACAGCGGCAACCGACGGCGAAGGCGTAGACGCAGACATAGGCGTAGGCGTAGGCGTAGGCGTAGGCGTCGCCAAGGCAACAGCAACATCCTTTTGCAATTCAGCCACACGTTCCTGCGCTTTGGCCGTCATCTGTTCGGCCACCCCTTGATGATCGCGCGCGTTTTTTGTCGCCGCGACAGACAAAGAAAGAAACAGCGCAAAAAAGCAAAGCAGCAACGTAATCATATCGGCATAAGTCATCAGCCAATCGTCAACGGTTGCGGCGGCGTGCCCCTTTTTATGCCAGCGGCGGCCGATCATGCGGCGCTCGCCATGCGCATCGGCGGCACAGGCATTTTGGCGCCCAGAACGTCGATATAATTTTGCGAATCCAAACGCAGAAAGCTGTTGAGCCGATCTTGAATATACATCGGCGTACGGTTGTCGATCAGCATTGCCATGCCTTCGGTAATCAAATGCTGGCGAAAACGCTCATTATCGACGCGCTGCTGATACTTGGCAGCGGCAGGCATATAAAGGAGCCGCGCGGACAAAACGCCATACAAAGTTGAAAGAAACGAAACGGCAAGGCTTGAACCGATTGTCGTCATGTCGCCATCCAGATGGCTAAGCATCGCAACCATGCCGACCAGCGTACCGATCATGCCGAACGCGGGCGCATGGCTTGCCATCGCGTGCAAAACTTCGACGGGCACAGCGGCGCGCTCATAAGACGCGTCAGCAGCGGTTTCCATCATCATACGCACATCGTTCGAGCTGTATTCGCTGACAGCCATATTGAACCCATATTTAACGAAGGGATCGTTGAGGCCGCTTTTCGCGATCACGCTTTCCAAATTGCGCATGCCCTTTTCGCGCAAAAGGCGCGCGCAATAGATGATCGCCATCATGTCGCTTTGTAAAATCTCGTCGTCGTTTTTGACTTCTTTAAACAAACGGCGAATGCCATCAAGCGCCGCGTGGACATCGACCGCGTCATAGCTCATAAAAGCAACCGCCACGACGCCGCCGCCAACGATGAGCAAACCCTCAAGGCTGAAAAAGGCAAAGAACTTCCCCGCGCCAAAAGCCAAGGCGGCAAAAACCAAAAGCCCGATCACAATCGCGCTGATCAGCGACGCGTGCGCTGGCGCTTTGACATAGGCGAAAAATCGCTGAAACATAAAAGCCTTCTCTTTCTCGGGGGTCCTCCAGTAAGGAACGATGCAACCTCTATGCCAGCCGGAAGACTTCTATAAAGGAGAAGAAACAAAGACTTGTCTCATGGGGGCCGTGGCAGAGCCCGGCACTTTTTGCCTTCTTTATATTTATCCCCTCAGACGCCGGGCGCGGGCATCCGCCCGCTTGGCTTCGTGCGCACTAGCGCACGGGGCCTCAATGGCCCAATGGCCTTCGGCCATAATTTTCTCCCCCATACGCCGCCAAGCAGGGTTCAGGATTCAGCATTCAGGGGTCAGGGAGCAACGAACATTCGCTGACCCCTGAACCCTGAACCCTGACCCCGGCCCCTATCCTTCCGGCACATGTTGAAAGGCGATCTTTTCGGTTAGCTCGGGCAAGCCCGCGCCAAAGGAAACCGCACCCGCGCCAAAACGTTCGTTCAGCCCATCGATGGCCTGATTCAATTTGGGATTCTGCGGCTTTTCGAACAGATCGAATTGATGCGCTTGCTCTTCGACAAGACCGCCGAGAAAGATCCCAACCCGAAGCGGCTTCAACGGCGGTAAGCTACGCCATAATTTTGCAAGAATGTGAAGCAGCAGCAAACTATCCTGCGTTTCGGGCACGCTTTGCGAGCACACAAACGAACCATCGACAGATAGGGCCTTCACCTCAAGGCCAACCTGTTTGCAAAAAAGACCTTCGCGCCGCAACCGCCCCGCCGCGCGGATCATCAATTGCCGCGTAAAAGGCCAGGCGCGCAGCAAGGTGCGAACCTCCGGCGCAAGAACATGTTGATGGCTGATGCTGCGCCGCTGCGAGGATGGCAGCGTCAAATCGCCGCCATGCAATAACGTATGAAACCGCGCGCCGCCAATGCCACCCCACGCGCGGCGCAAAGCCGCGCTGTCTGCCTCCCATAAAGAGGCCATATCCCCAAGACCAAGGGCCATAAGCCGCGCCGTCATGCGCGGCCCGATGCCGGGCAAGGCTTCAACTGGCAAAGGCAAAATCTTTTCCGGCAAAGAGGCGAGCGGCAAAAGCGTCAGCCCATCGGGCTTTTTCATGTTCGATGCCAACTTGGCCAGCATTTTATTTGGCCCGATGCCGACCGAACTTGTCAAACACGCGCCGACTTCATTTTCGATGCCGCGTTTGAGCGCAAGCCCCAACGCCTCCGCCGCCGCACAGGACATTTGCGTTTTATCAAGACGGCAAGCCACTTCATCGATGGACATCACATCCTCAATCGGAATCCTTTGCTCAATCGACGCCAAAATCCGGTGGTGATACGCAACATAAAGTTTGGGTCGCGCCGGAAGAAAAATAATTGCGGGACAAAGCGTCCGCGCCTCACGCACCAAGGTCCCCGTGCGAATGCCAAAAGCTTTGGCGGGATAAGAGGCGGCGATCACGCAGGTTGTCTCAGCCTCCATCGGCACGACAGCGACCGGACGTCCGCGCAGGTCCGGATGCTCTTGCTGCTCACACGATGCAAAAAAGCTATTGAGGTCAAGGACAAGCCAGCGCAATCCCGTTGCGCTGCCCACGCTTTTTTCCGCTGTTTCCTTCATGGCCCGCCCCTGTTGTTCTCTTTTTGTTCTTATACAAAAGCAAGCAGCTTCTGCCAAGAGAAATAGAAGAGAACAAGAAAGAGCCTTACAAAACCGGTGGCAACGTATGGTCCCACACAAAAGTAAACAGGCCGCGCAAACTTTCAGCGATCAAAGCATCGTCGATCAAAATAACCTGTGCCATCGGATGCCACACAATGACGGCAAGCTTGCTGTGATAAATGTAAAACGTCTCGGAAGGAAAATAGGCCCGCGGCATGCAATGATACTGCTCTGGTGGATTGATAAACTGCGTTTCCCCTTCGCAGCACAAAACCTTTTCGGTAACGCCGCACGAGCGAAGGCGTTGCACATGGCTCTGCAAAGCTTCGAGGGATAAAGCCGTCGTATCAAAATCGTCCGAAGCCCCGGCGACCAAAACGACGCCGCCACTATCGCGCATTTCTTCGTAAACATCGTCGAAAAGGTGAGGACACGCTGACGGCCCTTCCCACACGACGATGAGACGTTCCCTTTTCCTGACGCCGGAAAAGGGCAAAAAGGCAAGACCGTTTTCTTCAAAAATGCGTTGCAAAGTGCGCAACGTTTCCTTTTGCGGCTTGACATGCCCGCGTTCAATTTTGTTGAGCCCATTGATGGTCAGGCCAGAAGAACGCGCCAGATCGGCCGTTGACCAATCAAGCAACGCGCGGGCAACGCGGATTTGTTCGATATTAATCATGGGCCTTACCTTTTCGCTTGGCGGTCGAAATCGCTTGCGTATGGGCCCAGGCAAAATCAAAAAGTTTTCTGGCGCTCTCCGCAACGCGCGCCTCGTTGATAATCACCGCGCGCGATCCGAGTTCCGGCGAAAAAAGAGCTAGCTTTGATCCATAAATCAGAAAAGGGCTTTTCGAAAGAAAGGTCGGGGGCAAAGCATGATAGCAACCCGCAAGCTCATCATAGAACGTCTTTGTCTCTTCGCTCACCAAAAGCCGATGCGTAATATGCGCGTCGCGGCGTTTTTTAAATTGTTCGCGGATAAAATCGCCCGCGACATTCATCGAGACGGATTCTTCATCCGCATGAAGGAGCAAAAGTTCGCCGCCCGTTTCCTTTAAATGCTCATAAACATCGATCGCAAGATTCGCGTTCGCGTCCGGCCCTTCGAGAACCGACAGCATCGGACTTCTGCGCCGAACGCCGGAACCGGGGAGAAACTCAACACCTTCGGATTCAAAAGCGGCTTGAATGCGCTCCAACGTTTCCCTTTGCGAAGTCACGTGTGCGCGTTCGATTTTATTGAGTCCATTGACGGTCAGGCCTGTCCGTTCGGCCAAAACAGCCGTTGACCAATCGAGCAAGGCCCGGGCGCCTCGGATTTGTGCGGCATCAATCATGGGATAAGGCCTTTTCTGCGCGATTTCATCCGGCGATTATGACGGTTTTTCATGTTGGTAGTTAGATTTTATCCTATCGTCAACGCTGCGGATAAATTTTATCACACTTTTCGTTTGATTTTTTACCTGAATGCGCTATAAAAGCTAACAGTTTGATTTTTTCATACTACCCGTGTGTAAGAGACCATCATGAAACAAGCCGCCTTTATTGGCCCCCGGCAAATCAAAGCTGCCCGAGCCCTTCTCGAATGGTCACAGGAGAATCTAGCAACAGAAACGCGGCTTTCGATCGGAACTATTCGCAAACTGGAACTTGGCTATATCTCGCCCCGCACGGCAACGACAGAGGCCATTCGAAACGTCTTTGAAGATTCGGGGCTTGAGTTCATCGAACCAGAAGGCGTCCGCCGCCGCCCCGAAGAAATCGTCACCTATCAAGGTTCAATCTGCCGCGTTGATTTTTTGCAGGATGTTCAGCTTACGCTACAAAAAACAGGCGGCGAAGCCGTGATGGTCGAAACCTCGCAGGAAGGCTTGAACCATTGGCTCAAGGCTGGCATCTGCCAATGGTTTCCGCTTTTGCTCGAAACGACACCGGGCGCAACCATCAAATGCCTTTTAACGGAGCTGATTGACGTGCCGGATTTAAGCTCACGGCTTGAGTTCCGCTTTATCTCAAAGCAATACGTCGATTCCATGCCGTTTTGCGTTTATGGCGATAAATTCGCTGTCATCTCAACGAATAAAATCGACGATAAAATCATCGCCATGCGCACGCCAAGTCTGGCGCAAGCGTCGCGGCGGCAATTTTTCTCCATGTGGGACAAGGCAACGCCAATGCAAAGCGAAGGGCTCGAAGCCCCCAAGCTTCGCGCCCGCGCAGGCTAAAAACGGCTTAGGATTTAGGCCCTAGACCGTGTCGCCATTCAAGGCGGCTCTGCGGCCTAGAAGCCGAGGCGAAGGCCAAAGCGCAGCTGTTGCGAACCAAAATCGAACTTAGCGTTGTCGCTAACACCCGTCACATCGGACGAACCCTTAAACGAAGCGTCCGTTGTTTGGAAATAACGATAGGACAACAGCAAGCTAAGCTGATTGTTGATTTGATACCCCGTGCCCGCCGTGAAGTGATAGGCAAAGACCGTATCGTCATCGCTGCTGTTAAAGGCTTGCGACGCATTCGAAGCATCCATCGACAAATGAGCCAAACCACCGCCGGCGCCGATGAAGGGTTTCAAAGAACCTTCGACCGGGAAGTCGTAATAGGCGCTGCCCATAAACGTCGCGACCGAGATATCGCCATGGCCCGCATAATTGGCGTTATTAAGGTGAATCTTGTCGATATCGGCTTGTTGATAGCCGATTTCGCCATCAACGCGCATAAAGCCAAAATTATAGCCAAGCGCGCCAGAGAAATTAGCGGCAGAATCAAAGTCGATCTTTGAAGAAAGTTCCGTACCAGCGCCGTTTTTCATACCGGTCACGTCGCTGTCGCTATTGATCGCGGCGGCCATATCGAATTCCGCGTAATAGTTGGAGTTCGATGAGCTCGGTTGATCCCAGCCGTTATACGCCTGAGCCGAAGCTCCCGCCAAAAGCGGGCAGAAACCAAGGGCAAGAGCCAGAAAACGAGTCGCGCGCATAAGAAATCCTCCGTGCAGAATAGGTGCGCCGTAAAGAAAAACGACGCAGTTTGGTATATTCTACGGAAAAGGCTTGCGACTCAAGGGGTAAAACGCTGCCCGATGGGGCCAGGGGCTTTCTGTTTCGCTCTGTCCCCCAAGGCAACTGCAAAGAGAAGGCCACGAACAGAAAAACCCTCCAAGACAACACATTCGCTTGACTTTCCGGGGGCAAAACCGTACCAAGCTTTCTCCCCGGTTCGCCGGAGGGCCCAGATGGCGGAATGGTAGACGCGCAGGTTTCAGGTACCTGTGGCAGCAATGCCGTGGAAGTTCGAGTCTTCTTCTGGGCACCATATAGATTTTCACGGTGCGCAAGGCCGCACCCAAAGAAAATCCTTTGCCCGGCAAAGCTTAAAGGCATAGCGGGGCCGCGCTTCATAGAAGGAGCTATCATGTCTTCATCCAAAATTACGCTTCATAAAGGCGACATCCCCGCTTCGCTGACCTTTGGCGAAGCCGTTGCGATCGATACGGAATCCTTGGGCCTCAGCGTCAAGCGCGACCGTTTATGCGTCGTTCAGTTTTCCGTCGGTGACGGCACCGCGCATTTGGTTCAATTTGCGGCGGGCCAGTACGAAGCCCCGAACCTCAAAGCCATGCTGGCGAACCCCGGCATCCTCAAGATTTTCCATTATGGGCGCGCTGACTTGGCGATGATCGCCTATTACCTCGGCGTGATGCCGCAAAACGTCTATTGCACAAAAATCGCTTCGGTTTTGGCGCGGACTTTCTCTGAGCACCACAGCCTCAAGGATCTGACGAAAGACCTTTTGGGTCTTGAGCTTTGCAAAGAGCAGCAAACATCGGATTGGGGCGCACCGGAACTTTCCGACGAACAGCGCTTCTATGCCGCCAATGATGTTCTTTACCTGCATGCGTTGCGCGAAAAGCTCAATATCATGCTTGCCCGCGAAGGCCGTTTGGCTTTGGCGCAAAAAGCCTTTGCTTTTTTGCCCGTTCGGGCCGAACTTGATCTTGCTGGTTGGACGGGCGTCGATATCTTCGCACACAAGCCCCAGCGCGTCGTCAACGAGTAACGATTCCTTTCGATAAGCGCTTGGCATGACGGAAGACGACATCCCTTTGGAAGATTCCGCCGCGCCGCGTCTTGGGCGGCTTCATCCGCGTGACACAAGCGAAGCGCGATCACGGAGCATGGCTTATTCCCGGCTTGTTGGCCGGTTGCGCTGGATTTTGCCTCTTTTTGTTTTGATCGGCCTGACGACCTTGACGCTCTGGCCCATGATCCGCGCACAGACTTTGCCCTCGTTTTCCGTCGAACGCATCCCAAACTTGATGGTCGAGCATTTGAACCTGACAGGCGTGGACGATCACAATCAGGCCTATTCGCTCAGAGCAGCACGCGCGCTTCAAGCCGGAACGGGCGCCAAACAGAGTTTGATCGACCTTGAAAAACCAGAAGCGGAAATATCGCTGCAAAGTGGCGCTTGGCTCGCGGGCAAAGCAGCCTATGGCCGGATCGACCAAAACGAGAAAAAAATGTGGTTAGGCGGCGCGGTTGAGTTTTTTCATGACGACGGCTACCGCTTTTCGACAGACGAACTGTTCGTCGATACGGAGAAAAAAGCCGCCTGGGGTGATAAGCCCGTTGTTATTCAAGGAGATTTTGGCGAAATCCACGGCCAAGGCTTCCGCCTTTTGGACAGCGGCGATATTTTTGTCGTCACAGGCCCCTGCGATGCAAAGCTTGATTTGCAGGCTTTGAAACGAACTGATAAACCTTCCAGTAAGGATTCATCGTCACGATAAGAAAATGACAGCCCGTATCCGTTTGATTTTGATCATAAGTCTTGGCCTTTTCACGGCCATCCTTCCGGCGGGCGCGCAAGCAGCCTCGAATCCGGCACGGGAGACGTCTGCCGCAAGCGCAGCAAGTGACAAAATTGATATCTCCGCCGAAGACAGCCTTGAATGGTACAAGGAAAAGCATCTGTACGTTGCCCGAGGCGGCGCGCGCGCCATTAAAGGCGATATGACCGTTGAGGCCGATCTTCTCACGGCCAAGCAACGCGACCCCAATGCCCCCAAAACACCCGCGCAAACAGGCACGCTCGCCTATTTGACAGCGGAGGGCCATGTCAAAATCTTTGATCCGAAACAACAGATTTTCGGTGACAAAGCCGTGTACGACATGGACACCAAAATCATGAAAGTCACGGGGCAAGACCTGAAATATATTACGTCGGGCAATGTCGTAACGGCGAAGGATTCCTTGGAATATTTCGACGATAAAATGATGGCCGTCGCACGCGGCCAAGCCATCGCGGAACATAACGGCGACCGCATGCAAGCCGATGTTTTATCTGCCTTTTTCGTTCGAGACAGCGCGGGCCAAAACAGCCTCGATCACATGCAAGCCCATGGCCATGTCACGGTTGTCACAAAAGACGGCGCTGTCACACGGGGCGAAAAGGGGTATTATGATGCCAAGAACGATATCGCCTATCTGATGGGGAATGTGCGCCTCACGCAGGGCGAAACGCAATTGGCTGGCGATAAAGCCGAAGTGAATTTCAAGTCAGGCGAAAGCCGTCTTTTGAGCGGCGGTGGCGGGCGCGTTCGTGCGCTTTTGCCGTCATCGAACACAGATCCGAACGCAAACGGACACAAAGACGCGCAGGGAAAGAAGACGGGTCCATAAGGTATGGCGAAAAAGAACGAGACAAAAATCATCCCGTTTGGTGCACCCGATACGACGCTGACGCCCGTTTCGACGGAGACGGCTGTCCACGGGCTTGAAGCCTCACATCTGGGCAAGCATTATAAAGGCCGTCCGGTTTTGCATGACGTAAGCGTCCATCTCAACCGTGGCGAAGTTGTCGGTCTTTTGGGGCCGAACGGCGCAGGCAAGACAACGTGCTTCTACATGTTGACGGGCCTTGTCGCGCCGGATATCGGCACGATCTCCATTGATGGCATGAATGTCTCCGCGCTGCCCATGTATCGCCGGGCGCGCCTTGGGTTGAGCTATTTGCCGCAGGAAGCTTCCATTTTTCGCGGCCTGAATGTCGAAGACAACATTCGCGCCATTCTCGAAGTGATCGAACCCGACCGCGACACGCGCGAGCAAATGCTTGATGAATTGCTGGTCGAATTCGGCATTACCCATTTGCGCCGCGCCCCGGCCATCGCCCTTTCGGGGGGTGAGCGCCGCCGCGTTGAAATCGCGCGGGCGTTGGCCTCACAGCCGCATTTCCTTTTGCTCGATGAACCGTTCGCGGGCATCGACCCCATCGCCCTTGGCGACATTCGCGACCTTGTCGTGCATTTGCGCGACCGTGGCCTTGGCGTTTTGATCACCGATCACAATGTGCGTGCGACGCTAGAAATTGTCGATCGCGCCTATATCATTCACGATGGCCGCGTCCTGATGGAAGGCGTGCCCGAACAAATTGTCACGCATGCCGACGTCCGCCGCGTATATCTTGGCGACGAATTCAGAATGTAAATGAGCATTTCTCAGCGCCTCGACCTTCGTCAAAGCCAAACTTTGGTCATGACGCCGCAATTGCAGCAGGCGATCAAACTGCTGCAATTGTCGAACCAAGAGCTTGTCGCGTTTCTCGCCGAAGAAATTGAATCCAACCCCCTTCTTGAGCGCAGCGAGCCTATCGACACAAGCGAAGACTCTGCCCCGCGTGAGGAAAGCCTCGACTTTGGCGCGCCCGAAAAACCCAGCGACGGCACAAAAGACGAAAGTCCCGAAAGCGAAGCGGATTCCTATAGCTCCTACGAATCCTCGTCCGAAGGTCCGGGCGATGGGCCGACGCGTTCGCTGGCCGAGACAGTCGCCGAACGGCCCAGCCTGCGCGATCATCTTCTTTCGCAAATTCACGTCGATTTTCCCGATCCGGTTGAGCGCCTGATGGCCGCCGCCTTGGTCGAGCTTTTGGACGAAGCAGGCTATCTGCCACCTGATCTTGACCTTATTCGCGCGCAGCTCGGCGCAAGCGAAGAACTGTTCGAAGCGGTGATCGCACGGCTACAACGCCTCGATCCGCCTGGTATTTTTGCGCGTTCGCTCAAGGAATGCTTGGCCATTCAGCTCCGCGAGAAAAACCGGCTTGATCCGGCGATGACGACGCTTCTCGACAATCTTGATCTACTCGCGCGACGCGACCGCCCCGCGCTCATGAAACGTTGCGGCGTCGATGCCGAAGACCTTACCGACATGATCGACGAGATCCGCGCGCTCACGCCCAAACCGGCTTTTACGTTTACCTCGGACGTCGCGCCCCCTATTACGCCCGACGTGATTTTGTCACCGCTCGCTGGCGGCGGCTGGCGGATCGAGCTCAACGGCGAAAACCTGCCACGCGTTTTGGTCAATGAAACGTTCTACGCCAAAATTCAAGCAGGCACACGCTCAAGCGAAGAAAAATCGTATCTCAGCGAACGCTGGCAGCAAGCAAACTGGCTTATCAAAGCGCTGCGCCAACGCGCCGAAACGATTTTAAAAGTCGCCTCGGAAATCGTGAAACAACAAGACAAGTTTTTCATTTACGGCGTGCAGCATTTGCGGCCGCTTATCTTGCGCGATATTGCCGAAGCCGTCGAAATGCACGAATCCACGGTGAGCCGCGTCACGCAAAACAAATATATCGAAACGCCGCGCGGTTTGTTTGAGCTCAAATATTTCTTTACGAACGCGCTTCCCAAAGCAGGCGAGGATCAAGGCGTTTCGACGCTGGCCGTGCGCGAACGCATCAAAGAGCTGGTGGACAAGGAATCGACCACGATGATTTTGTCGGACGATCAAATCGCCGCGCTTTTGCGCGGACAAGGCATCGACATCGCGCGCCGCACCGTCGCCAAATATCGCGAGAGCCTCAACATCCCCTCTTCGGCCCAGCGTCGGCGCGATAAGCGAAGCTGAAATCCCTTTAAACAAAAAATATTTATTGGTAGGATAAGAAAGTTCCACAGAGCGTCTTTCGGAAAGTATCGTCGCATGAAGGTTTCTTTTCCACCGCTCCTTTTGGTTTTTCTTTTTCTTCAGCTTGCGCCGGCTCTTGCCGATGCGATCACTATCGGCGGCACTTGCTCTTCAATCGGCACGTCAGAGATGACCTCCGATCAAAAGAACCTCGCCATTTGCCTAAGAAACGATGGTGGTGCGCCTGTCTGGAAATCCATGACAAGCGCAGGAACCAAGTTCAAAATCATTCAGAATTCACCGAATTGGACAGGACCGCGCCCTGACGTTTCGGCGCTGTGCCCTGAGGGCTATACGCTGATTGGCGGCTCGTGCGATTATTATGATACGGACGAGGCTTTAGTTGAGATTTACAGCCACCCCAATGACGCAGGCACAGGCTGGCGTTGCAATACGGGCGACGGCACGCGTTATGCTAAGGCTTATGCTTTTTGCGCCTCGACAGAATAACCCATCGGATATTCCTTGCATGCAATGGCCCTGCGCAAGCAGCGTCCTTGCGAGCGACTTGTCGCGCCGAAGCCCCGTAGGGGCGTAGGGGGAAGCGAAGCAATCCAGGACTATAAGAACAAGCGTTGCTCATAACGACCCTGGATCCCGGATCAGCGCGGCTCGCAGTTGCTCGCCGCTTGTCCGGGATGACGCCACCTGCGCGGGGCCGCATGCGTGAATCGGTTGTTACGAACGGCCTTGCCTTTAGTAATCATCGTCATTCCGGGGCACGCGTAGCGTGAACCCGGAATCCCATTTGGTTTCTTAAAAGAAAAAAAGAAAAAACGGGATTCCGGGTTCGTCCTGCGGACGCCCCGGAATGACGCCGGTTCTTTAGAGCATTGCCGTTCTCAAAAACCGCCCCGCGCAGGCGGCGCGCCCGGCGTTTGAGGAAGATATATATTAAGCCGCTTGAGCCGTTGGGGCTTCGTTGAGAAGAGCCTCAAGGCCTTTGCTGTCCTTAGCCTTGCGAAGTTTTTCGCAATAGGCCGGATCGCGCAAGGCACGCGAAACGGCAGCCAAGGCATGAAGGTGATCCGCACCAGCCGAATCCGGGGCCAGAAGCAGAAAAACCAAATCAACGGGCTGATCGTCCACCGATTCAAAGGGGATTGGCGTCGTCAAACGGGCCATAAAGCCCCTGACTTCGCTGAGGCCCGCGACGCGACCGTGTGGGATGGCGATGCCTTGTCCCACACCGGTCGTGCCGAGCTTTTCACGTTCCCATAAAAGATCGAAGAGCACGTGCTCTTCAAGTCCCAACTGCGCGGCGGCTCGCGAAGCCATATCCTGCAAAAGCTGTTTTTTGCTTGTCGCTTCGAAGGCGGGCCAAACGGCATCCGCACCAAGCAGGTCGCGCAGTGAAACGGGGCGATTCATAACCCTTACGCCTTACGCTTTCACGGTTTGGGTCGGATCGACCCAGCCGATATGGCCGTCCGTACGACGATAGATCATGTTGAGCCCCCCATGCGCGCGATTGCGGAACAAAAGCGCCGGAAGATCCGCCAGATCAAGCCGCATGACGGCTTCGCTGACCGTCAGCATATCGATCGAGGTTGTCATTTCGGCCACGACGACAGGATTGTCCGACTCGCCTGAATCCTCTTGCTCAGCGTTCAAAACAAACGCTTGGGCCATCAAAGCTTCGTTTTCGCGGGTTTCTTGATGGTGCTTGTTCAAACGCTTTTTGTGGCGGCGCAGGCGTTCGGCCATGCGCTCAGCCGCTTGATCGAAAGCGGGATACGGCTCCACGGCGCTGCCGTTGCTTTGCAGCGTGATACCACGACCTGCGTGAACCGTTATATCCGCGCGGAACAAATGCGCTTCACGCGAAAAGGTAACTTGCGCTTCAAGCGAGTCGACAAAAAACTTGCCAACCAGCTCGCTCAGCTGAGATTCGACATGCTGACGAAGGGCTTCGCCGACATCAATTTGCTTGCCTTTAACCGAAAGTTGCATGGGAAAGAACCTGAATGTTTTCATAGTTGATACGAGCCCCCTTCTACCTTCTGTTCCTGACGGAAGGGCCCATCTTCTGGGCCCAGCAGAGGGGCCAGGATCGCCCAAGATACCCCCTTGCTGCGGGGAGTCAAGCGGCCCGGCTGGACATTAATTAATCCATTGAAAGAAAAAGGAAAAATACATTCATGGGCAGGCAGGAGCTTTACAAAGTCTTAACAAGCCCTTGTTCATATGGAGGTTCGCCCTCTCCATTCGCGGAGCTTTTTCCATGCCCTTGATCCGCTTCTTTCTTAACCTTTCCATCTCGACCAAAACCAGTCTTATGGCTCTGGTGGGCTATATGTTCTTTGGTGCCGCCATTACCGCTGTGACGTTCTGGTCGCTCGACACGTATTTCCTGCAGAAAGCGCAAACGCAGGTTAATCACAATGTTCAGCTTGCACGGACACTTTTGGAACGCAGCTATGGCACGTCCTATCGCCGCGAGGGAGATAAGCTTTTTCTTGGCGACCATTTGATCAATGGCGACGACAAGATGATTGACGAAAACGCGAAGCTGCTCGGCGGTGGCTTTATGACGATCTTTTCAGGCGACCGCCGCGTTGCGACAAATATCATCAATCCGCAAACAGGAGCACGCGCGACGGGCACAACTCTCACGTCGGGGAACGTTTACGACGCAATTTTTAAGGAGAAAAAGACTTATTACGATCAAAACGTCATTCTTGGCGAAACCTATCTAACGGCCTACAGCCCCGTTCTGAGCGCCAGCGGTGACGTTTTGGGAATCGTTTGCGTCGGCCTGTCCAAAGATAGTGAAGTCACCTTCATCCTTTCTATAATGAAAAAAATTGCGCTAGCGACGACGCTGCTGGGCTTTTTGATGGCTGGCATAACGTATATTGCCATCCGTTTCCAAATGCAGCCGTTGGTCAAACTTGAGGCTGTGATGGAGCGTTTGCAGCAGGATGATGTTTCAGTCATTGTCCCGGCGCAGGAAAGACAGGACGAAATCGGGCACATGGCCAAAGCCGTCGAAGTTTTTCGCGAATCCATTCAGGAAAAAATCGCCTTGCGCGCATCGCAAACAGAGCAAAAGCGTCAAGCGGAAGAAGAACGCCATGCAGCGATGAAAGAAATGGCGGATGCTTTTGAGCGCGACGTGAAAGGAATCGTCGAAACGGTTGCAGACGCTTCCTCAAGCATGAAGGACAACGCGCAACATATGGCTTCGATTGCCGAGGGCACGCTTCAAAAATCAACGACCGTTTCCGATGCCGCAGCGCAGGCAGCTTCAAATATCGGCCACATTGTCGAAGCAGCCGAGGCCCTCAGCGATTCCATCAGCGCTATCGACAAACAAATCGGCGAATCCTCGGAAGTTGCCGCGCGCTGCCTTAAGGAAGCCGAAGAGACGGGACTTTCGATGCAAAGCCTCAGCCATGCGGCGGAGAACATTACCTCTGTCGCGGGAACCATCGAGGCCATCGCTCATCAGGTCAATTTACTGGCCCTGAACGCGACAATCGAAGCGGCCCGCGCTGGCGAGGCTGGCAAGGGTTTTGCCGTAGTGGCAGGTGAAGTTAAAACGCTGGCCAACCAGGCCGCCACCGCAACAAAGGATATCGAATCTCAGATTGGAAATATTCAAGATCAAACGCGCAAAGCCGTTGGCACGATCGAGGGCATTACAAAGACGATCCGGCATGTGAATGAGATTTCGCACACAATCGCGCAGGCTATCGAAAACCAAAATCGCGCGACCGAAGAAATTTCGCGTAGCATTGCCGAAACGTCGCAGGGTGCGCAGACGGTGACGCAGAATATTGGCAGCGTGACGGATAGCGCGCGGTCCGTTGGTTCGACCTCAACCGCCGTCCTTTCGACCGCCGAGCATCTGGCCCATGAATCCGAAAGTTTGCGCAGCGTTGTCGCAGGCCTTATCGCGCATATAAGGGAAGCCTAATTCTATACGCCCTCATACGCCGCCACCTGCGCCACATGCGTGGGGCAGTTTTTGCTAACGGCAAGGATCATCAAAGAAATCCCCTCCCCTTGCGGGAGGGGTTTGGGGAGGGGTTTGGGGAGGGGTTGGTGAAGCCTCAACCAAACGCTCAGGCCCAGAAAACCCTGGATTGCTTCGCTTCGCTCGCAATGACGCTGCGTGTGCAGGGCGGTTGCGTGGGGCAGTTATTGCGAACGGCCTTGCCTTTAGTAATCATCGTCATTCCGGGGCACGCGTAGCGTGAACCCGGAATCCCATTTGGTTTCTTTTTTACTCCCTCATACGCCGGGTGCGCCACCTGCGTGGGGCAGTTATTGCGAACGGCATCGCCTTTATCACCTTTCGTCACTCCCGCGACCTGTCGCGCCGAAGCCCCGTAGGGGCGTAGGGGGAAGGCGGGAGTCCCGTTTGGTTTCTTTTTTTATATTCCGAAAAGACTTAGCAGCCATTGAAAGTGCGCAAAGCGGGGGCGATGGGGGGCTCGAACTGACGAGATTTTCTTGGCGAGGAACGAGCCTAGAAAAGCCGTCACCCCGGCGAAGGCCGGGGCCCAGAGAAACAAGCATTCTGAAGAAATATTAAAACAGTCGGCGATGGGGGCTCGAACCACCTGCGGCGGCGCGGGTAGCGCCGCGCAAAAGACAAACGTGTGGGTTCGATGGATATAAGGGCTTGAAAATGGTGGGCGATGGGGGGCTCGAACCCACGACCCGCTGATTAAGAGTCAGCTGCTCTACCAACTGAGCTAATCGCCCACATTTTCAAGGCAAAACGCCTCCGCGCCAATAACGCGAAAGCGAGGATGCTTCTCATAAACATAAAAACAGAGCATTGCAAGAGTCTATTTTCAAAAAAATCAAGCCCAAGCGGCCATTTCCGGATCACAGGACAAAAGTTAACACTAGCAACGGGGTAAACATGTCCAGAAAGAGGCCCTCCTCCCTTTTTCAGGCCGAACAAAGGCGAGAAGCGCAAGAGTTTATTGCACTTTGAAAAGCGGTGTGGCAAAAGACGTTCCTATCGTTTTTCGACGCTGCCGTAGCTCAGGGGTAGAGCACGTCCTTGGTAAGGACGGGGTCCGCGGTTCAATTCCGCGCGGCAGCACCATTTTTCAGAAAATATTTCAAAGAGTTAGCCTTTTCCATAGGTAGAGCACTAACGCGACTATGGGCAAAAGTATGTGCGAAACTTTGTTGCTTCGCTGCTTATTGACTCATCTCCTCTCTTTTACTCGCCTATACTAACAACAGAGAATCACATGGGGGCTTTGATAGCCTGCAAGCTACACGGGCGCACAGGTCGACAAAGCCTTGGTTCTGGCAGGTGTGGAGCCTCCGCCCAAGAACTTGCAACACACGCGCACCGTAAAGGGCGGAAAGGCCGCCACGGCGGCAACCGTTGGCCTTGGTGCGCTGGAAGCGGCCAAAGAGGCGCTCGACCCCGCCCGTGATGCGCTGCAAACGCTTGTTCCGTATCTTGACGTGGCCAAATGGCTTCTTCTGGCCATCACGCTCATCGGCATCGGTGTGATGATCTGGGCACGGATCGACGACAATCGGAAGGGTCTGCGCTGATGTGGGCGATCCTGACGAGCTGGTTCTCCAGCAACCTCATCAAAATCATCGGCTGGGGGGCGATTGCCGCATCCGTTGCCGCCGTTTTGCTCGGCGCAAAGCAATCAGGCCGCACCGCCGAACGGTACGATCAACTCAAAAAAATCGTGGAGATCAAAGATGCCCAACTTCGTGCAACGGTGGACGCTCCTCGCACTCGCGCTGATCTCGTTAAGCGCCTGCGGGACGGCAAGTTCTAACCCCGCCTGCGTCTGCCCACCGATCAAAGAATACAGCCGTGAGTTTCAAGAAAAACTTGTGGCAGAGGTTGAGGCTGCACCAAAAGATGCTGCTTTTCCAGAAGCGGTCATGGATTATGCTTCTCTGCGCGCACAATTAGCACATTGTCGATAAAGTTAGAGTTCGCCCTGCTGAATATCTCTTAGTGCATTGTCGACCGTTTCCTTTGCCAAATCTAAAGCCGTCTTAGCCTCTTCAAGGGCATGAATAGCTCGATGGGCTGCACGACCTGATGAATAAGGTCCCGGAGGAGGAAGTTCGGACAGCTCAGCTGCAAGAACATTTTCATACGAAAGGCCTTGCTTTATCTCTGCTATGCGCCCTTGGTTTACGCCAAACCATGCCGCAATATCATGATGTCTGTCTCCACGATCCAGCATGCCCTTAACAATAGATGCATCCTGCGATGTAAGCTTTCTTCCGCTTGGTTCTGCTCTGGTCATTTTGTCTCCTCAAGCCGCATTGGCATAAACACAAGGTTTTGCTGCCGAAGGGGCTATAAACACAGGCCACCAGAATGGATATCCCCCCCATCCTTTCTCTTTGTCCCCCGATTGCTGAAAGAGCATAAGCATAGGATCGTTTACGGCGAACTTTAGCGCGATGTTTCTGTCCTTGTCCGAGTCATCCGGCTTGTCTGAATAACGACCTGACGGACGAACTCTAGCCATTTGGCGTCCTGTGTTTGCTAACAGGAACAATTTTTTTGAGGCCCCATCAACCTGACTGGCCTTGCAATAGTAATCGATAGCTGTGTGCATGGCGTCCCAATTCCATGCCGCCGGATCAATCTCAAGGGTAGCTTTTATAAGATCAAGAATGTCGTGGCATAGCTTAGGCTCAACCAAAATAGGCCTATCAGTATTCATGCAATCACGCGGTATCTGATCTGACACCTGATTGATAATCTTCTCGACCTTGTATTTTGGCAAGCTCTGGAAACCTACGGGAAGCAACCGGCCTCCCGGCTTGATTGAATAGACCTCGGACATTTTGATCTTTGATGGTGCGCAAGGCATAATCTGGCGCGCAGCATCTGTTTGAATAAAGATAACCCCGCGATCATGCGCGCCTGTTTCAAAGGCCTGTCGCAACATTTCCTCCAGCTCATGAATCTTTTTCAGCCGGTCGTAGACTATTCTAGACGTATAGAATCTTGTTACAGCAAGGTCAGACCGATCACGACTTCCATACATGCGGGAATGCTGAAGCACCGTATCTGCCTGCATGGTCTTTGGGTTGCGGCCATAATAAAAACCCATGAGGTTGGGAACTGTAATGCCACGATCAAGTATGTTGCCGCCGATAAAGATATTGAACGGCGTTCTAAGTTTAAGCTCGCTGTTTTCATCAAGAAGTGCGCCAACTTCATTGTCGGAGTTTACCCGCTCCTTCATGACATCACCGCCGATAAGAGCTTCACAAACTTTGTCGAAGCAATAGTCGGCAGGAGGCATTCTGTCGTTATTGGCAGAAACAGACTGCGCCAAATTGTTGTAACATTCGTCAAACAGCGTGCGAAAATCCGCAGACTTCGTTTTGGCCTTCTCGGCAAACAGCTCAAGAAGCTTTCCTACTGTCTCCCACTGATAATCATGGGCCTCACGCCTCGTATCATTGTGAAGGATCAACGAAAACTTCTTGTTCGATCGTTCTCCTGCCTCAGCCAACTGCCAGTGTCGGGCAATAACGCCCGCGAGGAAGTTCAAAAGGGCAAATCGGAGCATCTTTACGTTTGGCGACGTCATTAAATATTCCGAACGTGTGCGCCGTCCATCCTTTGCGCGCAAAACATCTTGTTCTTCGAGTGGAACTTCCATGTAAAGGAATGACCGTGGATCGGTGTCGTCAAAATCGCCAAAATAATCTTCTCCGCCGACATACTTTGAGTGGATAGGGAGAAGTTCCGTAAAGGCTGGCTTCTTGGGCAGAAATTCAAACTTGTTGTGTCCCTGAGGCGGATATTCGTCTGGTTGGAGATATAGCGCATAGGGGGTTGCGGTAACCTGCAGAAACGAGATGGTGTCTACAATTTTTCTGAGGTCATCGATCTGTTGCGCAATTTTTCCTTGGTCAATTTCTTCTTCGCCCTTCTTTTTGACGAACCGAATGCTGGCCAAGTCAGCCTCGTCATCCACAAGGAGAACCCGTCGTTTGCTGAATGTTGGCTGATCTGTCTCAAACAGCTTTAAGATGCGCTCCAGATTTTTGTGCTGTTTCTTTGCAACGAAGATGAGCTTTTGACGCGTTATAAACCGAGGCAATTCTTTCGGCATGTTCATGATGTCAAAGATTTGAAGCTCGTCGTTAGCCTCGAATTCTTTGTAATCTCTTTTCAAACGGCTGACCGTTTGTGCTGATAGGGCCTTTGTGCCTTTTGTAAGAACGATGGCAATATCAAAACCGTCATCGAAGGCCTTTGCTATAATGCCAAGGAAGGCCATCGTCTTTCCTGCTTGTATCTTGCCGAGCAGCATTCCCGGCTGGCCAAGAGATGTTGTTGTCTTTGACAGGTGTCGGACAACATTTTCAATGCACCGCGTCAATTCGGGGGAGTCTCCGCGCTTTTTGCTCAACCGTTCGTAAAGGGTGCTTGTGGCCATCTCTTGTCTCTTTCTTGTTTAGCGTTCAATCAGTGCTGTACACCTTCATCACTTCGTCACCGAGATGATTGATAACCTTCACGGCGATGCGTCCGGATTCCCTCCTGCCGCCACGACGCTTCAATAAGCTCAGGCTTATTTTTGCAAAGCCTTCCATTCCTCGATCACGGCCTTACAAGCCGGAGTCGCTTTTTCAATATTTTCCGGTTTAGCGACGCACCCTCTTCTTCCGCCGCCGCCCGCCTTGACGTCGGCACAGGCGCCGCCAGTCGCAATCATAGCGGCGCATTCTTGTTCAAACTTCGCTTTATTGGCTTTGTCGGCGGCTTCATCTGCTGCGAAAACGCTGCTTGTACTTAACATCAGCATGGCAATCAAAACGAACAAGGTTCTCATCGTTTTCTCCGTTGCTAGAAGTAAGGCGTTTCTTGTGCCTGACAAAAGGCTCTCATGCCGCCGGGGTTTCGTCAAGACATCCCATTCATCGTTTAATCGACACAACGGAAGGCCTCGCCGACCGTCAAAGAAAAACGCCGAGAGGAAATCTCCTCCCGGCGCATTCTTTCTTCCTATTTAACGAGAGCCTGTCGCGACTTACCGCCCGATGGAGCTATAAGAGAAGCCCGCTTGGGCCATCTCTTCTGGCTTGTAAACGTTGCGCAGATCGGACGAGGACGGGGCGGCCATAAGAGCCTTCGCGCGCTCAAAATCGAGAGACCGGAACTCATTCCATTCGGTCACAATCACGGCCACGCAAGCCCCTGCAAGCGCCGCATCGGTGTCTTTCACCCAACTCACGTTTGGCAAAAGCTTAGCCGCCTCTTCCATTGCGACGGGATCAAAAGCTTGAACGATCGCACCAGCCTCTTGCAAAGCGGGGATCATATCAAGCGCCACACTATCGCGCATATCGTCCGTATTGGGTTTGAAGGCCACGCCAAGAATGGCAACCTTCTTGCCCTTCACGTCTCCACCAGCGGCAGCGATAACGCGGCCCGCCATGCTCTGCTTGCGCTTCTTATTAATATCGACGACCGTTTCAATAAGACGCACGGGCGATCCGACCTGTTGCGCCGTTTTTGTAAGAGCAAGCGTATCCTTTGGAAAGCACGAACCACCATAGCCCGGCCCCGCATGAAGGAACTTTTTCCCGATGCGGCCATCAAGGCCAATGCCGCGCGCGACATCCTGCACGTTCGCACCAACCTTTTCGCAAAGATCCGCGATCTCATTAATGAAGGTGATTTTCATCGCCAAAAACGCGTTGCCCGCATATTTTGTAAGCTCTGACGATTCCAACGAAGTTTGCAGAATCGGCGTTTCAAGCAAATAAAGCGGACGATAAAGAGCCTTCATCACCTCAGCAGCTTTATCGCTGTTCGTACCAAAGACAACGCGGTCGGGACGCATGAAATCGCCAAGCGCAGAACCTTCGCGTAAAAACTCAGGATTCGAGGCAACCGCAAAATCAGCCGCCGGATTTGCTTCACGAATAATCTTTTCAACCTCACGGCCCGTGCCGATAGGAACAGTTGATTTCGTTACGACAACCGTAAAATGGCCCGGCGTCAAATAGGCGGCGATATCCCGCGCGGCCTGATACACATAGGTCAAATCCGCGTGTCCATCTCCGCGACGCGTCGGCGTACCGACGGCGATGAAAACGGCATCCACATTGGGCGCGCATTTGGAAAGGCTCGTCGCAAAAGTCAACCGCCCCGCGCCAACGTTCTTTTTCACAAGATCGTCAAGACCCGGCTCAAAGATAGGAATGATGCCATCGTGCAAGCGCGCAATTTTTCCTTCATCTGGATCCACGCAGGTCACATGCACGCCGAATTCGGCAAAGCACGCCCCAGAAACCAACCCAACATAGCCTGCCCCAAGCATTACGATTTTCATAAGATTTTCCCCAGTTATTTTGTTTCTTCGTTCCCACGTTTGTACAGATCTTCGATCCGCACGATATCGTCTTCACCCAGATAATCCCCCGATTGAACCTCAACTAAAAACAAAGGCAACAAGCCGGGGTTTTCCAAACGATGCACTTCCCCCATGGGGATATAAGCCGTCTCGTTTGGACCGAGTAAACTAATTTTATCGCCGCACGTCACCCGCGCCGTACCGCTGACAACGACCCAATGTTCGGCGCGGTGGTGATGCATCTGAAGACTTAAGCGCCCACCGGGCTTGACCATGATTTGCTTGACTTGAAAGCGGTCTCCGGAATCCAAGCTTTCATAATAGCCCCATGGCCGCCACACGCGCTGGTGCGTATCAGCCTCCGAACGTTTCGCTTTTTTAATTTGCGCGACAATGTCCTTCACTTCATCGGCCCGGTCCCGCGTCGCCACAAGCAAAGCATCCGACGTATCGACGATAACCAAATCTTCAAGGCCAATGGCAGCCACAAGACGATCTTCGCTACGAATATAGCAACGGTGCGAGTCTTTTAAAAGGGCATCGCCCTTTACGACGTTATCGTTTTCGTCCTTACTACCAAGCTGCCATAAAGCAGGCCAGCCACCTATATCGCTCCAATCGAAGGCGACAGGCAAAACGCCGACATTTGCGGCCTGTTCCATAATCGCATAGTCGATGGAGAGGTTAGGCGATTGTGCAAAGGCATCAGGGTCCAAGCGAACGAAGTCCAAATCTTTCTGGCTGCGTTCAAGCGCTTGACGGCAGGCCGCCACGATCTGGGGCTGAAGCCTTTCGAGCTCGGCCAAATAGCAATCCGCGCGAAAGACAAAGATTCCCGCGTTCCAAAGATATGTTCCCGCTTGAAGATAAGCTTGAGCCGTCGCTTCGTCCGGCTTTTCCTTGAACTGCGTCACTTCATAGGCTTGCGCATCTTCAGATAAAGCCGCGCCCTGTTGAATATAGCCAAACCCCGTATGCGCCTTGGTCGGTTTGACACCAAGCGTCATCAACTTTCCACCAAGCGCCAACGCTGCGGCTTGTTTGATGGCGCGCGAAAAGGCTTCTTGATCGGCAATGAAATGATCGGCAGGCATTGCCACAAGAACCGTATTTGCCGGATCATCAGCGCCCAAGGCCGGTATAGCAAGCGCCGCCGCCGTGCTCCGCGCAACAGGCTCCAGAATAATCTGAGAGGGGGCGACGCCTATACCGCGCAGTTGCTCGGCAATAAGGAAACGCTGCTGTGCATTACAAATAACGACAGGGGCCGCCATTTGCTCATCGCAAGGCAAACGCAAAACTGTTTGTTGCAACAACGAATGATCGCCGCAAAGCTCTTGAAGCTGCTTGGGATAGTCGCTGCGCGACACAGGCCACAGGCGAGTGCCCGAACCGCCAGAGAGAATGACAGGAAGTATTTTCAATTTTTTATCCCTCGCTTTTCCTCTATTTGACTGATGTTCAATAATAGAAAAGGCCATAGGTTTCAATTAGAAACACTCCTTGCAACAGAAAAAGGCCATCCTTTTGTTGGTAAAGACAGCATAAAGACGCTTTAAGAATTGAGAAAGTAAAGCGTATTACCTTGAATGAAAACGCATGAACGGTGTATCAAATCTTTTTTAAAAATTGGTTTCCGGGACCTATCACCCGGAGCCATGGCTTTCTCTTATATGGGGTTTTCCGGTGACAAAGAAAATAGCGTTAATCACAGGTATCACGGGACAAGATGGCGCCTATCTCGCGGAACTGCTTTTGAGCAAAGGATACGAGGTCCACGGCATCAAACGCCGCGCTTCTTCTTTTAACTCGGGTCGTATCGACCACCTGTATCGAGATCCGCACGAAACCAACGTCAGCTTCCATATGCATTACGGCGATATGTCGGATTCGACAAACCTGATCCGCATTATTCAGGAAACGCAGCCGGACGAAATATACAACCTGGCCGCCCAAAGCCATGTGCAAGTCAGCTTTGAAACGCCGGAATACACGGCCAATTCTGACGCGCTCGGCACGCTGCGGCTCCTTGAGGCCATCCGCATTCTTAAATTGGAAAAGAAAACGCGTTTTTATCAAGCCTCAACCTCCGAACTGTTCGGCAAGGTGCAGGAAGTCCCGCAAAAGGAAACCACGCCCTTTTATCCGCGCAGCCCTTATGCAGCGGCCAAGCTCTATGGTTATTGGATTACGGTGAACTATCGCGAAGCTTACGGCATGTTCGCTTGCAACGGCATTTTGTTTAACCACGAAGGACCGACGCGCGGCGAAACGTTTGTCACGCGCAAGATTACACGCGCCGTCGCCGCCATCAAACTTGGCATGCAAGACAAGCTTTATGTTGGCAACATTGACGCCAAACGCGACTGGGGCCACGCCAAAGATTATGTCGAAGGCATGTGGCGCATTTTGCAACAAGAGACGCCGGAAGATTTTGTCTTGGCCACAGGCGAAACGCACAGCGTACGCGAATTTATCGAGCTGGCTTTTGCTGAAATCGGAATAACGCTGGCCTGGCAAGGCAAAGGTGTGGAGGAAAAAGGCGTCGATTCCCAAACGGGCCGCATTTTGATCGAAATCGATCCCCGCTACTTCCGTCCGACTGAGGTTGAACTGCTCATCGGCGATCCGACCAAGGCGCACGAAAAGCTGGGCTGGAGCCATCGCATCGGGTTTAACCAGCTTGTCAAAGAGATGGTAGCTTCGGACATGAAGATTGTTGCCGCAGAAGAAGGGCGCCGCAGCCATGGAAACGAATAAATTTTCTCTTGAAGGGAAAAAAGTTTGGGTTGCTGGCCATCGCGGGATGGTGGGCAGCGCGATCATGCGTCGGCTTGCACAAGAGAAGTGTGAGATTTTGACGGTCAGCCGTAGTGAAGTCGATATGCGTCGGCAAGAAGCGGTGGAGCGGTGGCTTCAAGAAAATAAACCCGACGCCGTTTTTGTTGCAGCCGCCAAAGTTGGCGGCATTTGGGCCAACCAGACCTATCCGGCTGAGTTCTTATACGAAAACCTTGCGATTGAAACGAGCATCATCCACGGGTCGTATCTAGCCGGGGTTCAAAAGCTTTTGTTCCTTGGCTCGTCCTGCATCTATCCGCGCATGGCACCGCAGCCAATGAGGGAAGAAGCGTTGCTGACAGGCCCGCTTGAACCGACAAACCAATGGTACGCGATTGCCAAAATCACCGGTATCATGTTGTGTCAGGCGTATCGCCGCCAATATGGCTGCGATTACATCTCGGCCATGCCGACCAATCTGTTCGGCGCTGCCGACAATTATGATCCGAAAGGCGGCCATGTCGTCGCGGCTCTTATCCAAAAGGCGCACAAAGCCAAAATGGAAGGCGCGAAGGAAATGGAGTTGTGGGGAACAGGCACCCCTCTGCGCGAGTTTCTGTATGTGGACGATCTTGCCGACGCGCTCGTTTTTCTTATGAAAAACTATTCCGACGAACCGCATGTCAATGTGGGAACTGGCGTTGAGCACACCATTCGCCAACTGGCTGAAACCGTCGCGAAAGTCATTGGTTTTAATGGTTCGTTTGTTTTCGACGCAACAAAACCGGATGGTATGCCGCGCAAATTAATGGACAACGCGCGCATTCACAACATGGGCTGGAAAGCCAAAACCTCTCTGGAGGATGGACTTAAAGTCGCCTACGATTGGTATCTCGCCCATGCCGCTGACAAAGGTCGCTCTTCATGACGATGAAGAGGAATGTTCGCTGGGCTGCGGTGGAATTTTCAGCGACCTTGTTCATCCAGTTTTTTGTTATGAAATTCATCATCATGGAACTGGGCATCGCCGCTTTGGGCGTGTGGTCGGTCTTGATGTCGGCGGCACAAATTGCTGGTTTTTTTGGGATGGGAGCGTCAGCTGGCGCTGGACGATTTCTTTCGATAGCCCATACCCGCGAAGACGTCGCCGAAATGGAATCCGTTTTATCGACGATCGTGTACGGGAGCATCCCTCTTTATGCGCTCTTGTCCTTGGTCCTTTATTTCCCCATTAATTATGGGCTGACTTTTGTTTTGCACGGTGACGCGTTGGCGCAGGGCCTAAGCCTGATCGGCTGGGCTTTGCTTTCGTATGTCACGCAAATAATATCCTCTTCCTTTATTTCAGCGCTCACCAGCGTTCATCTGGGCTTTCGCAAGAGCCAGATTTCGATAGCCGGCATTGTTCTCCAAGCTATTTTATCGATTGTCCTAATCAAGGAATATGGCTTAAAAGGCTTGGCCGCCGCGCAGGTTCTAAACTATGTTTTCCTGACGGTTCTTTCCCTCTTTTTCCTGAAAAAAGAAGTTGGCATACGTCTCGGACACTTGTTCCGCTGGAGCGGCGAACATTTTCGCACCGTCATCTTGTTTGGCATGAAAGTCCAGGCGACTTCCATCGCTTGGTCTGGCTTTGAAATGTCGATCCGCTTCATCATGGCGCGCTTTGGCGGCGTTGGCGCGGTCGGTCTTTATGAAATTGCGTATCGCGTTGCCAGCCAGCCGCGCATCTTTATGTTTTTTATCGGACAAAACATTGCCCCCGTTTTGGCGGGCACATGGGTCAAAGATAAAGAAGCGTTTTTCGCGTTTTACAAACAAACCTATGCGCGCCTCGCTTCCTTTAGCCTTCTAACGGTAACAGGCATTATCATAGCCTCGCCGTTAATCGGCTATATTATGCTGGGTAAAATCGATCCACTCTTCCTCTTTTTCTCAGCCTTAACCGCCTGCGGCGCAGCCCTGCACATTGCCGCCATTCCATCGGAACTTGCGGCTGTCGCGATTGGCGTCTTGCGCTATAATATTCGCGGTACGTCAACGGCGGTCCTCTCCATGCTTGTGTGCGGAACGGTTCTAGGGTTCTTTTTCCAAGGCGTCGGCGTTGCTTCTGCCGTCCTCCTCTCTTCTTTTCTTGCCTCTACTACACCGATATATTATGGGCATACAATCTTCAAACTCCCCCTGCTGCCAAGCTTTCGCACCGAGCTTGATCTCAAAAACCTATTTCGCAATTTTCTAAGCCTCAAAAGTGAATGACATGCTGCTAGGAGCAAAGCAGTCCCCCTCACTTGATGTACAAGCATCACAAACGCAGGTGGTGGCGCATTGGTTCTTGTTGCCTTTTCTCCTTTTGCTGTTAGCCCGCGTCTATTCCTTTGGCGTGGTCGGCGATCTCAGCGCTGAAGCCTCCAACGTTAAAACGGCTATTTTGGGCCTGTCTTATTTCATGGCCCTATTGCTTTTGCTCAATAAGATGGAAACGGCTTCGCTGCTTTTTAACAAGCTCGCGCCGCTATTTATTCTCAGTATCTATGCTTGCCTAACGGCGGGTTGGTCGATTGCCCCGGGGATAGTCATTTTCCGCGCTGCCCATATTGTCGGACTCGGCTTCGTCGCCATTTCAACGGGCCTTTGGATTCGCGGACGAACGGAATCTTTCTTTCCGATCCTGATGCTTGCCATGTTCGGCGCGGTCGCGCTCTCTCTCTTTTATGTTTTCTTTGTCCCCATGCGCGGCCTGATCAACCCGGAATGGGGACCTAAGATCTCGCGATGGACAGGCGTAACGCAGCATCCGAATTTTCTCGGCATGGTCGGGGTCGTATCCTTTTGGGCAGCCCTTTCCTATCTCTCACAGAAAACGAGCTTTATCTTAAGACTCATCGCCTGGTGCTCGCTCCCCTTGACCTTGGTCGTTCTGCAAGGCAGCGGGAGCCGCACGGCCATCGTAACGGCCATCGTTCTGGCCGCTTCGGCCTTTCTGATGCGCGGCACCGCGAGCCTTAGCTTTTCGATGCTTGCGAAAAGACTTGGCCTGGCCTTCGTCGGCACGCTCGTTACCGTGACCCTATTATTTGCGGCAGCGCCAGATCTTGCCAAAAGAATTCTAATGCCAGAAGCGCGAACCGGCGCGGCTGACACCTTATCGGGCCGTCCAGAAATTTGGGCGCGCGGGGTTGAGGCTTTTATTGAAAACCCGTTTGGTTGGACGTTTGACGATTTGACGACTTATTGGTCGCAGACAACGTTCACCGAGCGTTATTTGCATTTTCATAACGGCTTTTTAGATATAGCCGTCAAAGGCGGCCTGATCGCTGAAATTCTCCTTTTGGCAATGCTGACCCTTATGTTTCGCTGCGCGTTTAAATTGCGCGTTTATGATCCCCTGTTCGCGAAAAGCTTTTTGTCTTATCTTATATGTAACCTGATTTATAACATGACGGAGAGCGGCTTTGACCGGGAAACATTGCTGTGGCCTCTCATGGTCGTTATGTGGGGCTGTTCTGAATCGTTGTTGCTCGTCCACAAAGGGACGGCCAAACCGGTCTGTTGTTTAGGCCAGAGGAGCGAAAATTGAAATTTCTGATGTCCCCAGGCTGGTCTGTCGGCGGCGGCGGCAATCCCTATATCAACATTATTTGCAAAGCTCTTGGCGCCTATGGCTTAGAGATCCATGATTGGAAACCCTATATCCCGTTTCAAAGCGGTGAGGGATTTCATCTGCATTGGCCAGAAATATTTCCCATCAAAATTTATGACCCGCGACAAAAATATATTGAGCCCTTGATCCAGTATAATCTTTGGAAAACGATTGACGACGTTAAAAAGCGCGGGCGCAAACTGATTTGGACGGTGCACAACCTGAAGCCGCACAATGCCGCTTTTGCCGAGGATCCGCATTGGCATCGCTTTATTGACCGCTTTTCCGATGCCGTCGATTCCTATGTTCTTTTAACGCCCGCCGCACGCGACGATGTGCTGCGCGCCTATCCACGTTTGAAAGACAAAGATTGGGGCGTAGCGCACCATCCGCATTATCGCGGCGTACTTCTCCCCCCATCCTCTATTGACCATCGCGCGCAGTTTGGCATCGGCAAGGAAGAGATCGTCCTAGGTATGCTTGGCTCGATGAGCGCCGCCAAGGGCGTTTTAGATACCATCCATTCCTTTGCACGCGCGCGCCTGCCGCATTGCGTTTTGTTCCTTGCGGGCAAGGCCGATGACGTTACGCTGGCCGCCATCGAAACCGCACGAGCCAAAGGCGCCGATATTCGTGGCGTGTTTCGTCATCTGTCCGAACAAGAGGTCGCCGACTTTCACACAATGCTTGATATGACAATCTTTCCCTCGACGCGCCATCTGAACTCAGCCACAGTCTTCCATTCTCTGTCATGCAATGTACCCGTGCGGCTGCAACGGACACCAACAAATATGTATCTCGCGGAAAAAATTGGCGAGGGCTGGTTAAGCTTTATCGAAGATGAAGTGATCGATGAAAGTTTAATAGCGGCTATTCGTCGCAAACGGGAATCTTCAAATAGTGTCTGCAATTTAAGCGCCTTTGATCCGGCCGTTGTAGCCAAGCAGCTCCTTAAGATTTATTTTCCGGAAGGCATGCCTCAATGAAAAAAAAGATCCTTCTATCATTCCTTCTTGCTGCTTGGACGATCGCTAGCGTTGCGCATGCCGAAACGGGAGCGTTAAAGCTCCCCACGCCCGCGCAACAAGCTGGCTTTTATGCCAACACTTTTCACAGCACGTTTCAAGGCGACGTCGATCTTGACGATAAAAGACAAGAAGGCCTGCATTGGTATTTGGGCAAAGGCTTTGGCTGGCCCGCCACAAAAACAACTTCGCTCTCAATCGGCGACGACGGCAGCTTGACGATACTGAACGATTCTGAATCCATCCACCAACGCGGCGTTCTGAATTACTCGGTGGCCAGCGCGGCCCCCTCCCCACGCAAGACAAGCCCGGCGTGGACCGGAACGGCCTTTGGTGGCGGCGGTTATTTTGAAGCAGAGGTAAAGTTTGATCCGCACAGCGTCAGCGCCGCCGGAACGCAGGGTTTTCCGTCATGGTGGATGGAGCCCATTGAACATATGCGGCCGCCCTATACGCAATGGAAAGACCAAAGCGATGGCTATGCCCATTTCGTTGAGGTCGATATTCTCGAATACAACACGTTCAAAAAATATCCGCCAAACACCTATGCGGCTTCGCTTCATGAATGGTATGGCGTCTATGGCAAAACATGCCAACCGCAGTTTTGTCAGGTCACAAATTACAATGGCAAGACAGCCTACACCAATAACATTGTCAAACTGCCTGAAAACATTGACTTGAATGCCTATCACAAATATGGCGTTCTATGGGTCCAAGCAACCGACAGCGCGAAGGGTTCGTTGCAATATTTCTTTGACGGTGAACCCGCCAGCGCCAAAATCGAATGGACCAAATATCAAGATGAACCGCCGCCCCCAGGCCAAACGCCTTGGACGTTTGGCATTATGGACAGGCTCCATTATGTGCTCATCCTCGGAACTGGACTCAATCAACCTATGGCCGTCAAATCTGTCACCGTCTGGCAGAAATCAGCGGTCCAGAATCTAACGCCGTAACCAGCACGATGAAACACGGTATGTGATGACAATAAGTCAAAATGATTCACTAAGAATCCAAGCTCTGCGTTTTCCTCTCGTAGTTGGCATTGTCTACATTCATAATTATGAATGTAGCGTTCGGTTTGCCTCGGGTGTTTCAGAGCAACTGCAGTCGGACTTTCTTCTAGATTTCTTGCGGAATCTGATTTCCTGGGGTTTGGCGCGCCTGAGTGTCCCTCTCTTTTTTCTTATCGCCGGGTACTTATTTTATAATAATCTGGACGGCTCTTTTCGGACCTATGTAAATAAGCTGAAGTCTCGTGAAAAATCTTTGCTTGTCCCGTTTCTTTTTTGGAACGCGGCAACACTAGCTTTGGCATATATTGGCCAAGCGCTACCGATGACAAAAGGGTTCTTCTCCAACGCAGCGCCCGTCAACGGGTTGAGCTTGTATAACAATTTAGCTGCCCTTTTTGGCCTATCGCATATGCCGGCCGCCTATCATTTTTGGTTTGTGCGCGACTTAATGATCATGGTCATTCTAACGCCCCTACTTTATCGCCTTCTTCGCACAATGCCGCTCTTGTTCTTTGCCGCTCTTTGCCCGTTTGTCTTCCAGCTCGTCCCCTGGCCACTCGCCTACCCTTCCGTAGTGGGCCTGTTTTATTACACGGTAGGTGGCTACCTGGCCCTACACCACCAGAGTCTTTTTGTCTTTGATAAAACAAGGAATTTGGCTGCCCTTATTTATTTCCCCCTCCTTCTCTGGTCGGTCCTTTCCTTTGATAGCCCCTGGATCGCCTCCATAAGAACGCTGGCCTCTCTCTTCGGCTGTATTGTTATCCTTTCTGTGTCAAAATGGCTTATAGCTCAGCCTCGCTTGCGCACATTCCTCTGCAAGATCAGCGCGGCAAGCTTTTTTGTATACGCCGCCCATGAGCCCCTGTTAACAATCGCGCGAAAACTTTCCTTTAAGTTTTTTCTTAATGGTCAGGTTATTATGCCGTTCCTTTTTTATATTTTCCTCCCGATAGCGGTTATTGTTTTTCTCTTGTTTCTACGGCGAGAGCTTGGACGTTTCGCCCCACATCTTTTATATATAATCTCTGGTGGTAATCGCCGTCATGGAGAACCCGTCAAAACGGTATCATAGACATCCTGAATAAGGGCCCCAACGAAGGAAACATCCAATTGCGAAACCGTGACAACACTCAAGATTTCGCAAAGGGGTTGCTCTATGTCTGTCGTGCTTGTTCACGCCTACGGCGCGCACGTAACGGCGGGTGATGGTTTTATAAACTGATCCCTTCAGCTATTATGCTGGCGGCAAATGCCCTTCTTTTTTCCGCCGGGCAAAAGTCAAGGCATGGCTATTCGAAGGAAAAAGAATGGAGCTTTTTCCTTCGTCAAGGTAAAACGATAATCCCGATGTATTTCTTCTAGTCGCTTTTTACAGGGGGCTATCAAGATTCTTGCTGCAGAGCAAGCACAGGGCTCCGCCAACCCGTCGTTATAAACCAATTGTTAAACATCGTGGCCCACCCGTCGGCCCGTTCTGACTTCCTTATGTGTTATTAGCGCGTCACTTATGCATGTGATTTTAAAAAGCCCTCTAAAAGCCGCCTTTTTTCTTACTCTTCTAAGTTTTTTTATAAGGCGTGCGCAGGAAAGTCGATGAGCTCCCTTATATCGGGTCTGGCTCCGGTCTCTCTCTATTTGTCATTATTGTTCTTGCCTCAAAGACCATCGCAGTAACAAAATACGCAGCACATGTCGTGGCTCTTGGCAAAAATTCATTGGGCCTCTTTGTGCTGCCTGTAATAGGCGTCGCCTCATCACGCACGCTCTTACGCCGCCTCAGCCAACGGGCGCAACCCATTCACATGATCGTTGGTGTGATAGCAGGCGGAGGATAGCCCGTTCTTGTTTGCGCGATTCCTCGCCGTTTCAAGGTACAGAAATATTTGTTCCTAACGTAAGGATCTTTCGGATCCCCTCCCGCATTTGCTGGGCCGATATAGCGGGCGTATAGCGTTGAATGCGCGCCAAGCAAGCCGCCGCCGTTTGACGCGTATTGGCAAAGGCCTGAACAGCCTTTGCCATCTTATCGGCTAGATCGGAAACGTCTTCGGCTTTATGAGAAAAGCCCGTCTCGCCATCGACCACAAGATCCAAGACGCACCCACAACGCTCGCTGACAACAACAGGGCACCCATAATGCAGCGCCTCGTTGACAACAAGCCCCCACGGTTCGCTCAGGCTGGGAAGGACGAAACAAGTCGCGCGCGCATAGGCCTCAAACAGAGTCTCCCCGCTTTTGCTCCCCACAAAGATTTCTGCCGGGTTGAGCGAGAGCGTTTGCGCAAAAGCTTCAAGTTCAGCGCGTTGTTTTCCATCGCCAACAAAAACCATCTGCGCCTTTTCGTTTTGTTTTTTAATGATTGCGAAGGCTTGAAGAAGCCGTTTAAGATTTTTTTCAGGCGACAAGCGCCCGACATAAAGAAATTGGGGGCGATCTTGAGGAGCCGCCATTTCGATGCGTTTTGCTAGCGCTACTTCAGGGCTGTACCCCGCGGGCAAGGCCGCCGCCTGACACCTGATATGAAATTTATCCGCACGCGCGCCGTAATGTCCCACATAATCCCGGCTTCGTGGCCCATAGCCGAAAATGCCATCGACAGACGTGAAAAACAGCCGCTTCAAAAGCCCTTTAAGAAAAGTTTGCTTCTGATCGTAAATGGTGGAGTCGCAAAAGATCGTCGTCTTGATGCCGCGTAGTTTCAGGATAAGCAGCTGAACCCAAACTTCAGGCCGTTCATACCCAGTTAAAAGCACAAGATCCGCATCCGTTTTCAAGGCCTCTTTTGCAAACTGCACCAACCGCGCCCCAAGAGGCACTTTGTCATAGGCGCCGTTAAAAAGAAGGCGATAGGGATAACGATGATACGACAGATCAAGGCCGCTCAAGCTCACCCGGTTACCTTCCGTTTCAGCCACCTGAACAAAACGTAAGTCGAGTTCAGCCGGATTATTGAGCGCATAAAGAGACGAAAAGACTTCGCCCTTATACCGGGACCAAAGAATCGTATGCCAAATATCGACGCGATAAGCCCTATTCTTTTTCATCATCGCAACCCTTATCTTTTCTTAACCGGTTTTGCGGGATGCCCCGCGCAAACCATACCAGCCGGCATATCTTCTAAAACCAAGCTCCGCGCGCCAATAACGGCCCCGCGGCCAATGGTCACGCCCGGCGCGACAAAGCTGCCCGCAGCAATCCATGCTTGATCCTCGATCCGAATAGGCCGCGTAACAAGCGAGAAGCTCTGTTCCGAATAATCGTGCGTGCCCGTGCATAAATAAACGCCCTGCGAGACAACGGCATCATCGCCGATTTCAATAGGGCCAAGGCTGTAAAGTTCCGCACCATCGCCGATCCAGCATCGCGCGCCAATCGTCACTTTCCATGGATAGGTTACGCGTGCCGTGGGGCGGATCAGGACATCGTTGCCCAGCGTTGCGCCGAACAACCGCCACCAAAAGCGCCGCCATCCATACATGAATTGCGGCGAAGGGCGAATAAGCCAATCTTGAACAAGCCACCACACTTGCACGACAAAAGCGCTTTTGCCGCGAAGCGAGCCCTCCATTTTAAAAAGGGACAAATCCATATATGGCGTTTGATTTATCATTGCTGTTCCTCACGATCCTTTGAATCGGCCCCAACATGGGCGCGCACAAGGTCTAAAAACATCTGTGCGCTTGCGTTGATATGATAGCGCGCCGCAAAGGTGTTTCGCGCTTGTTGGCTCATCGTTTGATAATCCTGTGGCGAAAGCGAAAGCCATTTCTGAAGGCTCTCTTTCGTTCCTTCCGCCGTATCCGAGGCGACAAAGCCCGCCCCATCCGCCTTGATCTCGCGCCAGATATTGACCTTATCGCTAATAAGAACGGGCTTGCCGCACGCCAAAGCTTCCGCGACGACGATCCCAAAATTTTCATGATGCGAAGGCAAACAAAAAACATCCGCCGCGTAATACGCGCCCCATTTCATTCGGTCGCGCAGTAACCCCGTCCAAACAACGCGATCGGCATACCCCTGATTTGACAACAGCAGATTGATTTTTTCTTTAAGCGCTTCCTGATCGGGCCCGACCATAACAAGGCGAAGATTTGGATCTTGCCCGGCAACGGAAGAGAAAGCCTGTGCCAAAAGATCGCATCCTTTTATGCCGTGGATTCGTCCAACAAACAAAACGATGCGCTTATCTTTAAGCTCAGGATAAGCGTCCAAAAACGTTGCCGCTAATGTCTGGGCATCTTGTGGCGGCGTTGTGATACCGCAAGGAACGATGGCTTCGTTCACGCGATAAAGCCAAAAGGATTCGCGGGCCTCTCTGCGTTCTTCTTCACATGTGAATAAAACGGCGGCCGCTTTTTTTAACGCCCCATAGCTTGCCCAAGGCCAATAAAGCCATTTCTTTAAATGCTTCAAAGGATAGGCACGTTTGAACCAAGGCGAGAGCGACCCATGAGGAAAAACGAAGTAAGGTGTCTTCGTCCCGGCAAAAGCCAAAGAAGCGGCCAGACAATTATATTGCCAAACGCCATCGACCGTTACGGCATCAAAGTGGCCTACCTGTTCGCGCAGCCACGGTAAAAGGTTAGGCGCATAACGATAGAGGCCGCCCTTACCCGGGCCAAAGGCATGAACTTCTGCAAAGGACTCTTCGGGTGTAGCAACCCAAGGATCGCTGGGCTTGTCACAACAGGCAACGACAACGCTTGCGCCACGCGCTTTCAAAGCGCACGCCAATTGCCGGATATTTTCAGCAGGCCCGCCAGTTTTAGGGTCGAGGGAAGCCGTGACATGAAGAATTCGCATAAGCTTACCAATAACACGCGTTTTCGACTTTTGATACCGTCACCGGGCGTTCTTCTTCGCGTGGCCGCGACCAAGCCTCGTTGAAAAAGGGCGTGAAATCCTTATTGTTTTCCCACCGCTTACCCAAAATGCCAAACAAAATCTGCAAACTTCCACCCAGATGAACGCCGACCTTTCCTCTGCTTTTGGCATGCGCAGCCAAGGGAAGCGAAAAAGCGCCAGCCCCAATCAACGCAACATCGTAATCAACGGCATCCATCTCGGCTTTCATCCGGCCTAACGCCGTCGTCCAATCGGCATCACGGGGCGGAACAAGCCCCGCGCTCAACGGCGCTTGAATGACGCACAGATCGAACGCTGGCAATAGAGTGGAACCAGGCCAAAGTTTTTCACGTTTTTCGTATTGCTGCTTGATGCTTTGCGCGAAGGGCGAGACAACACAAACACGTTTACCCGCAAGCGCCGCCGACCACGGATTCTTTGAAAAATAGGGCTCAAGGCTGCGCAGGAAAACAAGCGTCGCACGCGAGGCGTGGTCGCGCAAGAGAGGCACTTCTCCCGCCACATCCCACGCCACAAGAGCGTCACAAGATTCAACCGCTGCCAAAAGCGTCGCAAGCGCACGATCATAGGACTCATTGTTGGAAGGAAATATTCCGGCGTTTGTGTAAAGGGATTGTGCCGCATAAGCGCCATAAGGATGAGGCGTTCGCCCCTGATGGCGATCATTCTCACGCTTGAGAAAAGCGGAGAGGCCCTTTGTTTCCACAGAACCGATTTTGCCTGTTGCAAAGGGAATTTTCTCGATAATGGCAGCTGCCAACAATGGCCCAACATCAACAACAGGCCGCCGCAAACAAACAATCCTTTTTGCCTTGCCAACGCCCTGACGCACACGCCACGTCGTTTTGTGAAGCCAAGGCATGCGGCGCACAAGGGCGATAAGCGATGCCGTCACCTGCAAGCGCGCCGTCATTCCCGACCTCTTAACCCGTTGTCGATGGCCTCTTGCCCGCCATTCTGCAAAAATGTTTGAAGCCGTTTTTCTGCAACGTCTTCGCCCTTATCGTCAAGCGGCGTTGTCAGTCTTACCATCGCGCCATTTGTTCGCCCGTTGAAAAGAGCGTTGCGAATGACTTCGAGTCTGGCTTGGTTCCCGCTGGCCAAGATTTTTCCGTTCTGAATATACCAATAATGAACCAGCATTCTTGTTCCCTCTTTCGAGGCCACGAGGCGATTAACCTGAGCCGGCTCTGTTTGTTGGGTCAAAGGAGCAACATTCGGTTCGTCAATTCGGCTGAGTTTCTCAATCGTCCATCCACCCGAAGGCAAGCACCCGGATGGCGTATGAACGGCTTGATTGCTCGTGCCGTCTTGTTGGGGATAATAAAGGATATAGAGGTTAACGTTTTCGCTATCTGGATTGCGGTAATCAGCGATTAAATAATCTTCAGTCCCAAGAACTTTGAGCGACGGTTCGTCAAGGCTTCCCATCCGGCCGGTCCACTCTCCGATACGCATCGGAAAGACGGCCAAAGACCTTTGCAAAGGCACCGGCCGCAGGTAAGACGGCATCGTCGCCGACAAAAGAATACCAAGCGCAAGGGCGATGCTCAATAACAGGAAAACGGCATGCGTGATCTTACTTTGAGCTGGCCGAAAAACGGATGTGAACCGCGGCCGTTTCAACAGGTCGAAATCAAGATGCACAGGCGGCCTTACAAGCTGCATGAGTTTGATCTCAGCCCAAAGGGCTAAGAGACAAACAAGAAAAATGACCCAGCCCTCTACCTCGTGAAGCAGCCCTTCGGCCATCTGGATGCCCCAAACATTGACGGTGATGCCAATGAGAGCAATCCGTAAGCCATTCATAAAAATGGTAAGAGGAATGGTCGAAAGGAATAAAACAACCCGCTTAACGGCAGACATCTTGTGCACCAAAGCGACAAGATACCCAAACGCCATGAGCGGAAACAAATAGCGCAAGCCATTGCAGGCTTCGACGACCTGAAGTTTATAAGTGCCAAGATCGACAATATTACCATCTTGGAAAACGCTAATACCGATCCAATCTAAAAGGCTCACGCCAAGCGACGTGGAAAGCGCCTGCATGTCGATCGAGATCGTATAGTAAAGAAAACGCGGAAGAGGAAAAGCGAAGAAAAGGAAAAGGAGCGCAGGCCAGCTTTTTTTCGCAGCCTTCAGCCCATAAACAGAAAGAAAAAAGCTGATGATAAAAAGGTAGAGCATCTGGGGCTGCAGCCCTCTTGTACCCGCCATCGCGAAAAAGAATTGCGCGGCAACGCACGTAAGCATAAGAACGACCCCACCCCACGAGCCACGCGGTGATTGTTCAACCTTCTCCATACCGTTCATAAGAATGACGATGGCGATAAGCGGGATCAAGAAACCGTGGCTGTATTCCTCTTGCTGCCACGCTTGATAGGTCGTGACAACGGCACCGTCGAAAACAAAGGCGACAACAAGAAGGAACAGTCCGAAAACGGCTAACGTTTTTGATCGTGACAATCGTCCGGCAGAATGCATCGAGAATGACCCTTCTTATCGGAAAACGAAAACAACTAAATGTGCGTCATCTTATCTATATTTTCTTGCAATAATGCAAGAAAAACGCCACAAAAGAATTGTTTTCTTTTTGCGTAGAAAGTCCGCCTTATGAAAATACTCCTTGTTTCCATTAACCATTCACCCGAACAAACGGGAATTGGAAAATATCAAGGTGAAATGGCTGCGTGGCTTGTCGCCCACAACCACCAAGTTCATGTCATAACGGCGCCCCCCTACTATCCCGAATGGAAGGTTAAGGCTGGCTATAGCCGTTATCTCTACCGCCACGAAAAAATTGATGGGGCTGACGTTTACCGCGCGCCTCTTTATGTGCCCTCAGCACCAAGTGGTTGTAAGCGCATCATCCATTTGTTGTCCTATGGATTGACCTCTCTGCCCCTTCTTCTTTGGCAAGCCCTCTCTTTTCGTCCTCAGGCTATTATTCTTGTCGCACCGCCATTGATGGTTGCTCCCAGCGTTCTTATCGCTGGATGGCTGAGCGGCGCAAAGACGTATCTGCATGTTCAGGATTTTGAAATCGGCGCTGCTTTTAGCCTGGGCCTTCTTAAGCGCCCGTGGCTTTACAAGCTAGCCCTTGGCATGGAGCGCGCGGCCTTTCGCGCCTTTTCTGGCGTCAGCACCATATCGCGTAACATGCGCGCAAAACTTCTTGAAAAGGGCGTCGAACCAAAGAGCGCCTATCTCATTCCCAATTGGGCTAATATTCAGGATTTCGATCCGTCTTTCGGCCCCGGCGATTGGGAAAAAACGCTGAAAAACGATCCACAAACGGTTCTAGCGGTTTATTCGGGAAATCTTGGGCGCAAGCAAGGCCTAGAAACTATTGTCGACGCCGCCCGGTTATTAGAAAAAGATTCCACCATTCGCTTCATCATCAGCGGCGACGGGGCCGGACGAAAGGACATGGAAGAACGCGCCAAAGGCCTTCACAATATCGTCTTTCTGCCCGTCCAACCAATGGTATCCTTTCGCCACCTCATGATCGCGGCAGACATCCATCTTTTGCCCCAACGTGCCGAGGCCGCAGATCTCGTAATGCCCTCCAAGCTCGGCAACATTTTGGCCAGCGGTCGTCCTGTTGTCGTCGGGGCCGCACAGGGAACGCAAATTTTCGATTCCGTGCAGGGCTGCGGCCTTGTTGTCCCTCCCGAAGACGCCTCAAGCTTTGCTCAGGCGATCCAAACGCTTGCTCAAGATCCAGCTCTACGCACGACATTGGGGCAAAACGGCCGCGAACAAGCGCTCGCTCAATGGAGCATGGACAGCGCGCTTACAAAGCTTGAAGGCATCCTCAACAGCGCCGCTTCATAAAAACACGCCACAAACCGCTTGCCCGACGACGGGCTCGCAAAGCCTGACACTTCCCGTAGGCAAAAGCGTATCCGTCGTCTGGACACAAGCGTACCAAGAGTCGGGATCGCCAACAGCTTCTTGCGCGGGAATAACTTCACCGCCTTCTGTCTTCTGTTCTTCGACCGCCGCGCGCCCTTGAATAGGGCCAATAACGTCTCTGAATGCCGCGCAAAAAGCCGTCAATTCATCGTGGTTCGTCGTCCTTAAATATATATCGGTCATAATCCTTGGATCCTTTTAATACGCGAACGATTGAGGTTCGTCGGAACGGCATAGGTTCCGGCGCTTACCGAAACATCCTGGGTTGAGCTATCGTCAAAGGTATAACGCGCGCGCGAAACGCCGCTCGGTATCGTGATCGACAGTCTGTCGGCGGCACGCGTTACCGTACTTCCACTTGTTGGAATGTAGGAAGCGCCTGAAACGTTCGATACCTGCATGCCGTAAGCCGAAAATACTGTCCCGGCCACCGCCGCCGATGCGTAAAGAATATAGGTCAACGAAGTTTGTGAAGCGCTTAAGGTCACATCAAAACAGAACCACCACCAGCCGTTCAGCAATTGAACGACAGAGGCATTCTTTACATCGACGCCCGCCGTGTAGGACCCTGTGCTTAAGTTTAAAACCAGCACGCCTTTTCGGAAGCCGCTGAGCGAAGAATCCGCGCCAACCGTAAGATTGACACCACCTGAGATCGTTTTCACATAACCAGAAAGGCTATAGGTCGCGCTGGACGTTAATCCAGTAACGGAAATATATTTACCGCCAGCCAAGTCAATCGCAATGGTACTTGCATCGATCGTACCATCTGGAGATGTCTGTGCGTTACTGGTTACGGTCGGCGCGTTATAAGACACCCACGCCGATAGTGCTGTAGAATATTTGAGGTAATTCGTGGCCTGCGGTTCGAGCAGGATGCCTCTGGCCGCATGCGTCAATGGATCACAATCGAAGCGCGCTGTATCTGATGCGACACTTTCTAAAAAGCCGGACACGTTAACCTGCTCCGCAAGCGAAGCTCGCGCAAAGCTTGTCGTCGCAGGCAAAGCATTGCGCGTAAAGGAAAGATCCAACCCGACCTGACTGCGATTATAAAGCAGGAGAAGGCGGTTCATCTTAAATGCTCCGCAAAATTAGCTTAATCGGCCGGTCAGCCGCCTGCAAAACTGGCAAAGCCGCCGTCCCAGACCTGACGCGAAGATAAGGCGCAGAGGCAAAAGAAGTGGGCGTTAAAACAATGCAAGACGAGGCCGCCGCCGCCGCAGTAATCTCATTCCCACTTTGGTCCAGCAAATTGACCCACGTCATCCCGCCATCGAATGAAGTCTGAAACGTCAAACTTGCGCTTGTCCAATCCGATGGAACGACAAGACTAAACAGACGAAGACCGCAGCAATTAATCGCGCTCGAAAAAGACGCATTCGCGGAAATCGTCACCGTTGCCGACTCCAATGAACTATAGGTATCCTGAAGAGACATAGCGTTATCCTTTCAATTTAAATGTTTAAAAATGTTTCTATGGCCGAAAACCGCCCGGCAGAGACGCGGGTCAAAGGTGCGAAAAAGGCACAAAAAAAGCCCCGTTTTCCAACGGAGCCTTCATTTCGGCGCGTTTCAGGCGCACCTAACCACGGGTTGTCAATAGAACAAACGGGGCCAAAAGTCAAGGTTTTTTGCCTCTACGCGTGACAGGTCCCCAAAGGTCAAGTATATTTCCTCTCGTATTTGTTCGAAAAATTTATCTTAAGGCTAAGGGTTGCGAACCATGTCTGTTCAAGAAAAAGTCTTTCATTCCTCCGCTTTGTCCGGATTAAAAACAATCGAGCCAAGAAATTCGAAACACGGAACGCCCTACATTTATGCCGCGTTGAACCCAATTGACTCACTTCTTTTCCTACATCACCCCAAACCTCAGTTCGGCAACTACATACTGGAGTTTGGGGCCGCTGATGGATCGTCTTATGTTCGCGAGCGCGTGCCGGGGGCCTTTGATCATTTCTACAAAGGCGCAAAAGGCTCACTCTATATTTTACCGGGAGACGTTTTCTCACAAGCAACCGAATGGGAAAAGGAAGTCGTATGCCCCCATCCTGTCGCCCCTCTCGCGGAAGTGAAAATCGACGATTCCGCCGCCGCTATTAGGAAAGTGGCAAAGCGCCAAAACGCCACGATCTATCTTTATCCTGAACGCCCGCCTTGTGATCCCGCCGACGATTCCGACCTGATTTATACAGCGCTCGCGACAAGCTTTGCCTTTGGCATTTATTTTATGCATTCCTTTGAAGAGGTTCGTCCCGACCTCTTTCGCACCGCGCGCGAGATATTATTCAACCCGCGCTCTGCGCAGCCCTTCTACGCCGCATGGGAAAAGAAGTTTGGCGCCGCCGCTGTGGAAAGCTTCGCGAAAAACCTCACACGCCAAGATTCCGCGCTCTTACGGCATTATCAAAACAAGGCCGCGCATCGTTTGTAAAATTACGTCCGAAGTTTCTTTTTAATCTTCGCCAAAAAGGGAAGATTAAGGGCCGCTCCTGCCCAGATTTGCGGCAGGCTTAGAGCCAAGAAAAAGAAGCGCCGCACCGCACAGAACGCCGCAGGCCAAGGCCGCGTTTCATTCAGACAGTAACGCGCATAAAGGCACAGCCAATCTTCGGTTGTAAAATCGAAATAGCGGTGCACATAGCGCGTCGCGCGTTGAGGCAGAGATATCTGCAATTTGTCTTGCGACAAGACGATAAGATTTTTTGCCAGAAACTCTTCATAAAACGCAACGACCTCAGGCCGGTTATCAAAAAACCAGCGCATCGGCTCACGGCCAAATTTCTTCAAAAACTGCGTCCAGATATATTGCTCGGGCAAAAGCCGCATATGCGTTTTGATGCGATACCCCCAGTTCTTTGTGAAAAAGGGATCGGCATCCTTGAAGAAAAAAGCTTCTTCGGGCGCAAGCGTCGGGATATCCCAAAGCGCACGCAGATCTTCGGTGCGACCAAACATCATAAAGTCGCTTATATTAAACGGGCAGCGGTAATGTTTGAAAAGCGTGCGACTTTTGGCAAAGCGCGTCGTGTGACAGCCAACGACAATACGATCTTTAACAAAACGCCCTTCCGTGCGGCGCTGCGGATCGTCCGGCGCTTCGTTATAATGCCGCCACGCGTTCAGAAAACCATTTCCATCGATGACCATATCGGAGCGCAGCTTCATCGCAAAAGGCGTCTCGACAGCCCGCAGCCCGGCAAGCGTCGTCATAATCTGCCGGTTCATGTTCTGCTTTTTCATCGGATAGGGCTGCCCCTGCGCATCCAACGCTTCGTTACAAAAAACGAAGGCATCATCATCCGAAAGAACGAGCTTATCGTAAAGTCCCCCAACGCAGCTTAAATCGTTGCCCTTTTGGGTCGATAAAACAATCGATGCCCCCGGCAGAACAGCGCGGATTGAGCGCAGACAAAGAGGCGTCCAAAGGGGGGAGATCCCCCCCTGCACCACAATTGTGATTTCTTTACATTCCATCGAGCAGCGCCTTTATGCCAACGAAGTTTGAAAGCGAAACATAAAGGCATTCGCCCTCTAAGGCAAATTGGGCGTGGGGCCAAGCCTGCCCCTACGCCGCTTGCTCGGCAAAAGAGTGTTCTTGCCCCTGCGCACCAGCCTCGTGATATTCGGCGTCCTGATTGACAGCCCAAACGTCAAAGGAAGCGCCCTCGCGAATGTTCCGCGCAACAAGAAGCCCCGTCATCATGGCATGATCCTGGTTGTTGTATTTGTGCATGCCATTGCGCCCGACCAAGTGCATGTTCGGGTAGTTTTTCTCAAGCGCCTCTCGGATAACGGCGACATGATCGCTGTAAACGTCGTCATAAACTGGATAGGCTTTTGGCTGCCGGATCACGCGGCCATCGATCACGTCTTCGCGCGCAGCAAGCCCAAGCTTGACAAGTTCGTCACGGCCGAGCGCAACCAGCTTTTCATCCGGCGCGGTCCAAAGGTCGTCACCTTCGAAACAGAAATATTCAAGCCCATAGCAATTCAGCAAAGGCTCCGGCACAAGTTCCGGCGACCAAGATTTGAAATTCTGAATCCGGCCGACCTGAACGCTGGGATCGTGGATATAGATCCAGTTATCGTCAAACCTGTTCTTATCCTTCAAAATCAAAGCCACCGTCAGAAAATCGCGATAGCGCAGGCTCGACGCGGCACGCACAACTTCAGGCGCAGGCGGCGGCGAGAAAGCGCCAATCAGCTCGCGCATTGAGGTCGATGAAATAACGTGAGCCGCCGTGAACGTATAGCTTTCGCCCGCCGCATCACGCGCCACAGCTGTCCATTGACGCGAAACCGGATCATAAGAAACGGACGTCACGCGGCGATCCATCAGAACCTTGCCACCCGCCGCTTCGATCTTTTGCGCCGCTGTCTCCCACATCATGCCGGGGCCAAGGCGCGGATAGCGAAAGCTTGAAATCAAAGTTTTGATAACGCCTTCATGAGATTTTGTCCCCCGCTGCGGCAAAAGCGAATGCCAAATCGCGCTGGCCAAGGAAAGCCCTTTGATCCGTTGTGCGGCCCAATCGGCGGAAATATCGGCACACTTCATGCCCCAAACTTTTTCCGTATAAGTCTTAAAAAAGATACGGAAAAGACGCGCACCGAATTGATTGGTCACCCATTCTTCGAAATTGCGCGGCTGCTGAAGCGGATGAACGCGCACCTTTAAATAGGACAGCATGCAAAGGCTCGCCTCGATCAAACCTAAATTCGAAAGCGCGTTAAACGCCCGCAAAGGATAATCGAAGAGCTTGCCTTTATAATAGATATGCGATCTGCGAGGCCGGTCGATCAAATCACCGCCAAGGATTTCCGTCCAAAGGTCTTCGATCTCCGCCGATTTCGAGAAAAACCGATGGCCCCCAACGTCAAAGCGAAAGCCTTTATATTGCTCCGTGCGCGAAATGCCGCCGACATAGGTCGCATCCTGCTCCAAAACCGTAACCGGCACGCCATGCTTGCTCAAATCATACGCGGCCGTCAGACAGGCCGGGCCCGCACCAATGCACAAAACCGTTTGATGCAGCAGAGTCTTGTTCATGCTTCTTTTCCTTTTCCGAACAACCGGCGGCGAATCCCGACGTTAAAAGTGAAATATTTGTGAGCTGCATAGGAATAGAACGTTACGACGCCCACGGCAAACACATGCGAAAGGAAGGTCAGCGGGACCGGCCAAACAATTGTTAAAGCCGCCGCGCCGCAAACGTGCAGAATCTGCAACGTCAAGCTGGCAATCAAAGCCGTCAAAAACGTGCCGACAAGAGAAACGACGCAAAAAGTGCCGAATTGTTCCCACGCCGAACGGCCGCGAAAATTAAAATTGAACGCATAGTTCAAGATAAAGTTGACGAACATGCCACTAGCCGAACCGATCCAAACGGCGACTTCATAGGGAATAACCCTTGCCCACGGCCCTTCGTACAAGGCCGCGCCGACGACGAGATTCGTCAAAGCCGCCGTCCCGCCGAAAACGAGGAATATGATAAACTCTTTTGAGCAATAGACCCGCCACAGGCGGTTCCAAAGGTCGTTCAAAACGGGCAAAACGAAATCCTCTCTTTAGGCGGTAAGACCCGGATTATAAAAACGGTTCAAGCTCTGTCAATGAGACCCTTGGAATTCTCGCGTTTTCAGGGTCAGCCCCGTCTTTTACAACCATCATCGGGAAAAGTCCTTTGTTTAGATATAGATACCGTCTGAAAGGGTCCCAAGCCACCCTTCTAGAGGATCTAATGGGTTCTTCCCTTTTTTGAGCAACGCGCGTAAGTTCGTTGCGCCGCTTTTTAAGCCTCTAACGCTGAGCTTTTCATGTACAATATCGTCCTTGCCGCTGGGAAAAACGATTTTAGGAACCTCTCCCAAGGCATGGTTTCCTCGCAGCTTTTGGCCATGGTCAATGGCCGCCCTATCATCGCGTGGATTCTCTCCGCTTTATATAAAAAGACAGACCAGCCGATCATTATTGCCGTCAGCGCCGAAGATGCGCCCATGCGCACCTATCTGCATAAACGATGCGAAGACGACAACCGGATTACGGAATGCCTTATCCCGCCCGGGCTTACGATTCTTCATTCGGTCAAAAACGCTCTGGATGCCATCCCGCCCGCCGCGCGCGCAGAAGGTTTGCGCCTCAATCTTGGCGACACGCTGCTCCTTTCGGCCTCGAATGCTTTTCATCCCGACACCATCTATGTCGCGGATATTTTGGTAAGCTCAGAAAACTGGTGCGTTGCTGAAATTGGCAAAAAAGAAGTCATTACCCACTATTTTAACAAAAAGCCGAACCTGCCGCCAACATTTAAGGCTTTGGTGGGCCGCTATGAATTCTCCAATGCCGACGATTTGCTCACCGCCATCAACAAAGCTATTGGCCAAGGCAGCCGTGAACTGAGCGACGCCTTTGAAATCTACGCGCAAAAGCACCCGCTGCATGCGCTCACCATTGACCAAAACGAATGGATCGATTTCGGCCATTTGGAAGGCATGGCCCGCGCGCGTTCGTTGTTGATTGAATCGCGGTGCTTCAACACGCTTTCCATCCATCCCATTTTGCCGGAAATCGTCAAAACAAGCGAGAACGCTAAAAAGCTGGAGCAAGAAGCCTTCTGGTACACCAATCTGCCCGGCGCATTCCAATCATTGGCCCCGCGCCTCCTCGCCCACGGGCAGGATGCAGAGTTCGGCTCAATCAAACTTGAATATTACGGCTATGGCACGCTGACCGAAAAATTCGTTTATCTAGATTTGTCGAACAGCTTTTGGAAAACGGTTCTCACGCGTCTTTTCCAAGTAATTTCTTTGCTGGCAAAGCACAAAGTGCCAAAGCAAACGGAAACCAACCTCAAGGCCGTCTATCTTGATAAAACGAAAAGCCGCCTTGTTTCTTTGCGCGATCAAAGCCCCGTTTGGGCCGCGTTGCTCAGCCGCCCGACCATCGAAATCAATGGTAAAACGCGGCAGGGCCTGCCGTCCTTGCGGCCCTTTATCGAAGAAGCGTGCGAAGCTTTGGCCGCAAACGGCAAAATTGCGATCATTCACGGTGACCTTTGCTTTAATAACATTCTCTATGACGCCAATGCAGGCATCGTCAAACTCATCGATCCGCGCGGCGAGTTTGGAACGGGTAAAGACACCATTTATGGCGATCCGCGTTATGACGCCGCTAAAATCCGCCATAGCTTTTGCGGTCTTTACGACCACATTATCGAAGGAACGTTTGTCCTGGATTCCGATCCTGATGCGGCCCGCTTCCGCCTTTCCACACTCGATGGCGACGAAGAACGTGAACGCATGTTTGATGAGATCGCCGCGCAATTTAACTTTAACCCGGCGGAACTACGCTTTATCGAAGCGCTTCTGTTCCTTTCCATGATTCCGCTTCACCGCGATTCCCAAAAGAAACAAATGGCGTTCTTTGTAACAGCCATCGAAAAGCTTAACCGTTGCCGTGAGAACGCCCGATGAGAATATGCATTGATTTAGACGGAACCATTTGTGAGTTTCGCCAAGCAGGCCAAACCTATGCCGACGTTCTGCCCAAGCCTGGCGTCAAAGATTTTCTTGATGCGTTGCACGCTAACGGCCACGTCCTCATTATTTATACCGCGCGTAACATGAAAACGCAGGGTCACAATGTCGGCCGCGCTGTGAAAAACATTGGCAAAATCACGTTGGATTGGCTCGACCAACACCAAATTCCGTACGACGAAATTTTCTTTGGCAAGCCAAATGCCGACGTCATGATCGACGATCGCGCCCTGCGCTTTGAAAGCTGGGCCGCTCTGTCCGAAGAAAAACTTCTTCAGGTCGCCAAAGCGGAGTAACGCGCATGCTCAATATCGTTATCCCCATGGCAGGCGCCGGCAGCCGCTTCGCACAAAAAGGCTACGACCGCCCCAAGCCCTTTATCGTCTTCAACGGCAAGATGATGATCGAGCATGTGCTCGAAAGCCTCGCCATTGAGGGCGCGCGCTTCACGCTTATCGTTCGCGACGAACATTTGGCAGATGATGCCAGCTCTTTCGCCCGCATTCACAAAAGCTTTGCGCCGCAGATTGTCACCGTCTCGGCCTTAACGCAGGGCGCGGTGTGCACGGCTTTGGCGGCGCATCGGCTTTTTGATAACGAAGATCCCGTTCTGTTCGCGGATTCCGACAATATCTTTAGCCCAGCCCTTATCGGCGCTTTTGTCAAAGACATGCAGGATCGCAAGCTTGACGGTTCGCTTTTAACGACGCCGTCCACAAATCCCGGCTTTTCTTACGTTCAAACGGATGCAGCGGGCCACGCGACCGAAGTCAGAGAAAAAGACCCGTTCTCGCCGCACGCCATCACGGGCGCGTATCTTTTTGCCAAAGGCCGCGCTTTCATGGATTGCGCGCTGGACATGCTTCTTTATGGGCACGTCCAAAAAGGCGAGTATTATATGTCAGGCGCGTATCAAGAAGCGATCCGGCGCGGCCTTACCATCGGCTTTTACGAAATTGCGAACGACACCTATGACTGCGTCGGCACGCCCGCGCAACTTGAAGCCTATCTCGCCGAGCATAGCGCGTAACGGCTTAGAGGCCCTTGCGAAGAAGAGCTTTGCCCGCACGCGCCACAGCCTTTGCCCCGCGCAGAATCCTTCTCAGGATATTTTGGGTAAACGGGCTTGTGTAATAGAAAACAAGCGCCTTCAGCCTTTGCTTGCGGCCCGCCTTCGCACAATCAGACGCCGGAAGAACCGCCGCAGAAACCTGCATAGCAGCCAAAGTGCGCAAACTTTCTTTGGTCCGAAGAACGCCGAAATCGCGATCCTTCATAAAATAAATTTGCACAGGCTCAAGGCCCTGATTGAGGACGTTTTTCAACAGCAGATATTCGTTTGAATAATAGTCCTGTTTGAGATCGAACGCTTTGATCTGCGGATACACAGAGACAGCCTTGTCGATAACATCCGGCAGCCCAAAATACATAACGTCGGAACCGCCCGCGTAAAGCAAATCGTTCGTCTTGTGTATCTCGATCCAATGATCGGACGCATAGAAAAACTTCTTTGAAATATCCACATTGAGCGGATTTTTTTTCAAAACCGTTTTGTAGGCGATGAAATCCCGAATATCGAAATCTTTTTTAAAGTACAGGTCTAAGCGCGCTTGAATGACAAAATCATACTGAGCGCCCGTTTCTTTTTCGTATTCTTTGCGCAGCTCATTCGCGCGCCATTTCGTGTAAAAAACATTCTCGATCATCGAGAGCGGGGTTTCGTTTTCCGTCATAAGCATGACGAAACGCTCATCGTTAGGAACAACGATCTGAGGCTCGACAAGTATTTTTTTTGGATGATAGGTTTTTTCTAGAAACGCAACATCGTCATTTTCCAAAGCATCGCCGCGTTTTTCTCCGGCCATATTGTGCCAGGTCACGTCGGAATGATCGGATTTATTCCATGTATGAATAAAGATATCCGGTTGATCGTACACCTCAACAAGATGCTTGAGAATATCAGGCGCCGTTTCGCGAAAAGTGCGCAAATGCCCGTAAAACTCTATCGCGATTTTCATTTTTTTGTTCTTTCCCCGCGTCCGCTCATTCTTGGCTCTCATAAAAAGACTCAAGGCGATCTCTGTTTTCGATGAGGGCCTTGTATTTGTTCAAAACGACTTCGTATTCATAGTTCGCTTTGTAGTGCTCATGGAGAATAGCCGCCATACGTTCTTGCTCTTCTGGCGAATGAAGCAAATGAAGAATGCCCGCCTTCATATCTTCGATAGCGGCGTACTGATACGCATAATCCTTAGGCAGATAAAACTCGAAACTGCGTAGCGGCATTTCCTTATTGATTTTCAGAACAGTCGGCCTTTTGTTCCGCATCATATCGATATGAATGGTCGCGCCGCCTTGCGGAAAGCTGTCGATGAAGAAATCGCAGGCTTGCATATAAAGATCATACGCCGCGACCCTATTGATAATGATGAACCTTTCGGCCAAAGCCTTATCCGTAAAAATGGAGTCGATAATGTTTTGAGCGCCATCGACGCTCAGTTCCGTCATCAACACATGTTTTAATTTCGGCTCCGCCAGCAAGAGATCTTTGATCATCTCCAAATAGGGCGACTTACCATTGTCAAAAATCTTATAATCGGCCGTACCCGTTAACGTAAAAAGCTCGCCCGGCTGAATGCCCAACGAAGCCCTCAAGGCGTTCTTTTCTTCTGCCGAATGGAAGATCGTCTTTTTGTCGCTCGTTTTCTGAGGTGGCATCAGGATCGTGTTGTGATAGCCCCGAATATCTCTCGTGAGATGTTGCCCCGCCGGTCGGGCGTCAATGATGAGATGCGCGAACTTGAACCCAAGGCTGTAAAAATGGTCTTGGATATTAATATCGACGATTTTGATGTTGGTATATTTTTTGATCAGCGCCAAAGTTGCCGTCGTAACGACGTCATGCGGATGGATATAGCAAAAAAGAATGCCACAGCCACTTTCGACGATTTGGTTATAGTATTGATAAACGTTCTCCGCCAAAGACTGAGCGCCACCATCCCAATCGACGCCATTGATCGGAAAATGGTCGGTCAGGTTATCTTTTTTCTTCCGGTAATCGCCAACAAGCGTGAACGTTTTCCTCGTGCAAAAGATTTGCAGGTCGTAACTTCCGCAAAGGGAATAGACCAGGTTTTCGACCAGCGGTGTGTGGCCGCCCGTCGCGTATAATTCGGTAAAAAGAACGCCAACTTTAGAAGAAGCGCTCGACGCCGCCGGTTTCGAAAACAAATTCCTATGCGCGGCAAAGAAACGAAAGGCTATGGCTTCAATTCTATCGTCAATATCGTTTGTATTCAGGTCTTTCTCGTCGATAACCCCGACCCCCAGCTGGGAATACAGCAGCCCGGACTTTTTACAAAAATCCAAATAGGCAGAAAACAGATCCCCGTCATAGGCGGCAAATTTCCCGGTATGAACCTTCAACGCGGCAAGCGCCCAAAGAACCCGCACTTTTCTTGCGTAAAAGAGCAAGAGCGGCGATTTTCTTATGGCCTCTTTCAAAGAAAAAACGCACCGCCTTCCGCTCAAAAGCAGGGCCGCACGAACAGTTTCAAACAGCGTCATAGCAAGAAATCCAAAATCTTGTGGGTTAGATAAGCGACCCCGAACGTAGGGGGCCAGAAAGCAAGAGCCGCAGCCCTTTTCTTTCTCCGTTCAAGAGGTGGCATGATGAAGATGATAACGCCTTTTGGCAAGATCAAAAACAAACCAAACCTCTACGCGGGCCAGAAGGGAAGTCCTTCATAACCAAGGAGAATCTTGGCCTATTGGCAAGCGAACACCGATGCGGTATCTCTGCCTATGCGTGGGTTCAAAAGCAGCACTTCCTCTATCGGAACGCCCTTTTGCGGACCCTTGGATTTGAGTCACACAAAGGCAAGATAAATCATGGCCTATCTTTCGCAACAGCAACTCGAAGCCTTGCATTTTTGTTCCTTGGGACGCGACGTGCAGATTAGCGAAAGAGCTAGTCTTTACAACTGCGAATACATGGAAATGGGCGATCATGTTCGGATCGATGATTTTTGTGTCGTCTCAGGACATCTGAAATTTGGCCGGAATATCCACATAGCGCCTCAATGTCTAATTGCGGGCGGCGATCCCGGTATTATTTTCGAGGATTTCTCTGGGCTCGCCTATCAGGCAAAAGTTTTTGCACAATCAGATGATTATAGTGGTTGCGCCTTAACAAACCCAACCGTACCAAGCGCCTACAAAAAGGAAAAAAAGGCGCCCGTCCGACTTGGTCGGCACGTCATTGTCGGCGCTGGCTCGACCATCGTCCCGGGCGTGGATGTCGCCGATGGTTGCTCCATCGGGTCAATGGCTTTGGTCCTCAGCTCCACACAGCCGTGGGGGATCTATGCCGGAATTCCAGCAAAGCGAATCAAAGACCGGCGCAAGGATCTTCTTGAATTAGAGGCGCGCTATCTCGCAGAAGAAGACAAACAGTCCGTTTAATGGCTAAAGGGAGCCATAAAACAACGAAAAAGCCCCTTGCATAAAAACCATGAACGGTTAAATTTCGCTCCAAAGGGCGTTTCCGGCGTTCTTCAGACAAGGAATCACTTACGATTGGAAAAGGTCGTTCCGACTTTCGCCATAGGCCTTGTTTGTGTGACAAACGCATGAGGCGTTAGATAGAGGGGAAACCGTGAAAATACCGTTTAATCAAGCACATGTCTTTGAAAATGAATTTAATTACATGCGCGATTCCTGCGAACGTAAAGTCATTCGCGGCGACGGCCCCTACACACAAAAATGCCACCAATGGCTCGAAAAGAAACTGCCGGTTCAAAAGGCTCTCTTAACGCCTTCTTGCACAGCGGCGCTCGAACTTGCCGCCATTCTGGTGAATGTCGGCCCCGGCGATGAAGTCATCATGCCGTCTTACACGTTTGTCTCTACGGCAAATGCCTTTGTCCTCAGAGGCGCTAAGCCCGTTTTTGTCGATATCGACCCCAGCTCCCTCAACATTGACGTCGATCTGATCGCGCGCGCCATTAACAAGAAAACAAAGGGCATCGTTCCCGTTCATTATGCGGGCACATCCTGCGACATGGACGTTCTTTTAAAATTAGCTCAAGAGCACAACCTGTTCGTCGTCGAAGACGCCGCGCAGGCTGTTGATGCGTTCTACAAAGGCCGTCCGCTTGGCACGCTCGGCGATTTAGGAACCTACAGCTTCCACGAAACCAAGAACGTCACCTGCGGCGAAGGCGGCGCTTTGTTGGTCAACAAGCAAGATTATGTCAAACGCGCCGAAATTATCCGGGAAAAAGGGACGAACCGCTCGCAGTTCTTTAGAGGTGAGGTCGATAAATATACATGGGTCGATATTGGTTCTTCCGCTTTGCCCAGCGATACGACGGCCGCTTTTCTCTATTCGCAGTTTGAGCACATCGACACGATTCAAAAGAAGCGCCATGAGCTTTGGAACTTCTACCACGGCCTTTTTGAGGAATATGAGAAAAAGGGCTTCGTTAAGCGCCCCGTCATCCCGGCTTATTGCGCGCATAATGCGCATATGTATTACGTCTTGTTTAACGATCTTCAGAGTCGGACTTCGTTCATCGACTATTGCAAGGCGAAAGACGTTTCCCCGGTCTTTCATTATATTCCGCTTCATTCCTCTCCGGCTGGAAAGAAATATGGTGCCACCTTTGGTGAGCTTCCGGTCACAGACCGCATTTCGGACACCTTGCTTCGTATGCCCTTTTTCTATGACCTAAACGAAGACAACTGCAGCTATATTGCGGACATTGTGCGCGACTACTTCAAAACGAAGTAAGGCGGCAAAAAATCAAAGCGCGCGATAAATCTCTTCAATCGCTTGTGACATCAACCGCGCATCGAATTTTTCGGCAAACCGTTTTTGGCCTGCACGCCCCAGCTTCTCACATTGAGTGCGCGTAAGGCCGCGCAGTATGCCGCGCAAAGCCTCAGCATCGCCACGTTGGAAAAGAAGACCGGTTTCGCCATCGGCCACCGCATCGACCAACCCGCCCACGCGCGCCGCCACAACAGGTTTGCCCAGACGCATTGCCTCAAGCGCAACATAGGGCAGCCCCTCCCACCGCGACGGCAGAACCACAAGGTCTGAGGCTGCCATATGGGCCATAACGCCCGGCTGCTTTTGCCAGCCAAGGCGGCAAACGTGAGGGAACGAAGAAAAATCAAAAAGTCTATCGCCCGGCAAAGCTTCGCCAATAACGCAAACCGAAAGCGTTTCTTGCAGACCATCAATGGCCCGCAATAAAACATCGATACCCTTCTGCCGCGACAAACGACCGATATAAAGGATTTTCAGCCGCTCCCCCTCCCAAGCGATCGGCTCAAAAGGCGGGATCTCAGCACGCAGACCATTGAAAACGGTTACGATCTTTTCGGGCGCAATGCCGATTTGCAAGCCGCTTGTCCGCTCGGATTCGGAGACAGCAACAATTTTCGCGGTGATCTTCGCCAGCAGGCGCTCTGCTGCGACAGAAAAAGAATGCATAAACTTCGATTGTTCGCGCTCCATAGCCCAAGCATGCGGACAATAAACGACGGGCACACCAAGCAAAAAAGCCAGAGGCCGAATAAGCGCACCCGCAAAAGTCGAATGCACATGAACGATGTCTGGACGAAATTGGGCCCACGTCCTGAGAAAAGCGAACGGCAGCACCAAAAGTCCCATCCGGCGTGAGGGACGATAGAAAGAAAGGGTCTGGGCGGCGACTTGCGGGGAAAGTTCTGTCAAATGCGGCTGCGGAACCAAAAGGCGTACCTCATGACCCGACGCCAGTTGAAACGGCAGCAACTCATTCAAATGCGTACTAACGCCACCCAAAATTGTTTCCGCGACATGTAGTATTTTCATCTGTCTTAACCGTGCCTTATGCGAAGGAAAAACGCCCTTTTCTTATCTTCTCCTTTGTTGCGCGCAAAAGCAAGCAAGGGGCTTTGGCGCAGCTCAAGACCTGAAAGAATACCATTAAAAGAACCTTAACAAAAAACCATCTTGCCGTATGGCGCTCTTTCATAAGGCTTAAGAAATATTCCGGTAAGATAATCCTACATATATCGCCCAAATATAAGGAGTTTCGCTGATGGATGGCTTCGCAAAAAGGCCCCTTTTCAAGGGCCAAAAAAAGAATATCGAACGCCTGTTCCAGAAAGCTTCGCGGAGAACAAATCTTCGCTTTTCAGCAGCAAGCCCCTCCCCATGCCTGTTGGTGACGATCCTCCTTCTCTCGGGCGTTCCCTGCGGACACCACGCCAGCGCCGCCGATATTCTACCCACGGGCGGCTCCATCGTTGCCGGTAGCGGCAGCATAGGCCAAACGGGTGGCGCTATGACGGTCACGCAAACGACCGATAAAATGGCGGTCAATTGGCAAAGCTTCTCTATTGGCCCACAAAACAGCGTCAATTTCGTTCAGCCGTCCAGCAGCTCTATCGCCCTCAACCGCGTTTTAGGCTCTGACGTATCCGTGATCCAAGGCGCGCTGACCTCCAACGGGCAAATCTTTCTTGTCAATCCGAACGGCGTCCTTTTCTCACCGACAGCGCAAGTCAATGTCGGCGGCCTTGTAGCCAGCACCTTGCAAATCAGCCCGGCTGATTTCATGGCGGGCCGCACGACCTTCGAAGGAACGAGCAGCAACGCCGTCGTGAACCAAGGCAATATTTCTGCTGCACCCGGCGGCACGATTGCGCTCATTGCGGCCAAGATCACGAACACCGGAACGATCAATGCACCGGAAGGCCAAGTTTTGGCGGGTGCGGGATCAAAGGTCACGCTCGATCTTGGCGGCCCCGTTAAAATCCAAGTCGATCAAGGCGCTCTTGACGCTTTGATCGAACAAGGCGGCGCGATCCGCGCCAATGGTGGGCTTGTTTATCTGACGGCCAAAGCAACCAACGCGCTTTTGACGACGGTAATCAACAACACGGGTCTTGTTGAAGCTCAAACGCTTGCGTCGGGAAAAGACGGCCGCATCTATTTAATGGGTGATGGCGAAACCAGCCGCGTCGCGGTGAACGGCACGCTTGATGCCAGCGCACCGAATGGCGGCTATGGCGGCGTTATTGAAACATCTGGCGCCGCGGTTCAAGTCGCAGACACAGCTAAAGTCACGGCCGCCGCACCAAAAGGGAAAGCGGGCACGTGGACCATCGACCCGACCAATATCACGATTGCCGCTTCGTCATGCACAGGCGCGAATTGTCTTTCGGCCAGCACGATCGCTAGCACCTTAAACGGTGGCACAGACGTAACCGTCACCACTTCGTCCTCAGGATCGGAGGACGGCGACATTACCGTCGCCGCGCCCATCGCCTGGTCATCGAACAAACTAACGCTGAACGCAGCCGACGACATCGTCATCAATTCGACCTTAACGGCAACAAGCAGCGCAACCTTGGCCTTCCTTTACGGGCAAGGTTCGACAGATGGCGCAGGCGGAACCTATACCGTCGCCAATTCAGCGAATGTCTTTATTCCGATTTCCACGGCTTTCACTTGGAAAAAAGGCTCAAGCGGCACGCTCAAAAACCTCGTCTTCGATAACGGCCTCTTACGCTTCGGCAACGGGACGGAAGCCTCGCTCGACAATTTCGGCCAGCTTAAACAACCGTGGTATTACGACAATACAACGACAGGCCGCGACGGCTGGTATAAGCTGACCTACTCATCTTATCCGCTCGATATTCAAGTCGGCACCGACGGCGACGGAACAAATTCGTGGAATACGAATGGCACGATGGCCAATACGCAAACGAGTACCTATAGCGTCGTCAACGGCTCGCGCTCGTTCGAAATATCGAAATTTCTCGAAGGAGCGGGCAGCATCACGGGCTCGGTCAATATTTCTTCCGGTGGCGCGACTTATAATGTGACAAATACCTACACGCTTGCCACAGGCGTTTCCTATCTTAAAACCGATACGCTCATCAAAAATCTGAGCGCGACCGATTCTTTATCGAACGTTCGTCTGTGGGTCGGCACGCGTGATGATTGGGTCGGCTATGGAGACGCTTCTTATAAATATCGCGGCAATTTGACAGCAGATGGATTCACGCAAATCACCGATTCCGCGACGCAGGCCAAAGCTCTTAAAATCGCGGAAACCAATACAGGCGAAGGGGCAGCTGTTTTGTTTTATTCCACGTCGGCTGGAGCGGAAACCTCCGTTTCCAATTGTTGTAGTTTCTCAAATGCGACCAACACCAATCCGCGCACATCTCAATTCGCTACGAGTCAAATTGACGGTTCTTATGCGCTGTTCATTCGCTTGAACGATCTCGCACCGGGAGCTAGCGACGGCATGACGTGGTATTATGCGGCCAGCGCGGGTTCACTCATTCAAAACGTCGTGACCGCCGTGTCAACGGACTCGGGCACAACCCCGGCTCCGACCCCGACGCCCGCACCGACCCCAGCGCCCACACCGACCCCAGCACCAACGCCGGCACCCACCCCCGTGGTGACAGCACCGACGACGGCAACGGAAACGGCCTCGGTCGTCACCGCTTCGGTTTTGTCAGCTCAAACGCAGGTGCAAACGCCGACAAGCACGACGCAGCGCACCTATGCCTCGCTTCCGCAAAGCGCAGCAGCCTCGTTGACAACAGCAAGCGCGGCCCAAACGACAAGCGCCACCACCAGCACAATCAGCGGCGGGCTTGAGCTTGTGTCCATTTCCCCAACGGGGGGCTCGTCCGGGAGTTCGTTTGGAGGGTCGTCGGGAAGTTCATCAGGAAGCTCGTCGGGAGGCTCAACGCAGACCGAAAGCTCTGAATCCGGCACATCAACCAGTAGCGAAACGTCCAGCGTTTTAGCGCAGGCCAATACAGGCAACAGCTTCGATTTCATGCGTGTCTTTGTTGTCAATGGCGGCGTTCATATGCCCGACAGCACACATACGGATGATTAAGGGCAGGACCTAAGTAACTTTTTCTTGTCAATCTCCCGCGTAAAAGCTCAGATAGGGCTCTTACTCGGGAGTTTTTATGCGCCGCCTTGCTCTTCTCACAACGACCCTTCTTTCCGTTAGCTCTCTAGCCTATGCGCAAACGGCGCCCGATGCCGGACGCACGTTGCAGCAGCTCGCGCCGCCGCTAGAGCTCCCAACGGAATCCGCACCGGTTGAGGCCATCCCGCAGCAACAGCCGCCTGCCCCCAGCGATAATCAAACGCAGGTTTTACTGCACACCATTACGCTCGAAGGCAACAGTCTTTATGGCGAAGAAGAGCTGCGCGCCGTTCTTGGTGACGTGACAGAAAAAACATATGACCTTGCGGGCCTTCGTGCGCTCGCCGCGCATCTTTCTGATTTTTATCACGAAGCCGGCTACCCCTTTGCCCGCGCCTTTCTGCCGCCGCAAGAGCTGACGGAAGGAACGCTTAAGATCCACATCGTTGAAGGCCGCTATGGTCAGGTGAAAGCCGACGGCAACGGCGACGAATCAACGCAAGAAAACGCGCAAGAATTTCTATCGCCGCTCCAAACGGGCGAAGTTATCCAAAGCGACGATCTTGAACGCACCACCTTGATCCTGAGCGACCAGCCGGGCATTAAAGCTGCGCCGATCATCCGCCCGGGGCAAGAAATCGGCACGGGCGATCTTATGGTTCCCGTTTCGCGCACACCGGCGCTTTCCGGCGAAATTGGCGCAGACAACGAAGGCAACCGCTACAGCGGCGAATATCGCGGCAAGCTTGATTTGCAATATGACAGCCCCTTTTTGTTTGGCGATCAGATTCAATTAAAATCGCTCGGCACGGACGAAGCCATGTGGCTGGGTTCGCTTTTCTATAGCCTCCCGCTCGGCAGCTCTGGCTTGCGCGGTCAGGTCGGCTATTACCAAACGGATTACAGCCTCGGCAAACAATTCAAAGACCTCGATGCCTCAGGCTATGCGAAGGTATCAAGCGTGGGCGTAAGCTATCCGCTTATCCGTTCGCAAAAAGAGAACTTAGCGGCCAGCCTCACCTTCCAGCACAAAGACCTGCGCGACGAAATGAAGGCTGTCGATTCCAACGATTCAAAAACCAGCGATTCAGCGCCTCTCAGCCTGCAATTCGACCGTCGCGACCGCCTTTTCGGCGGTGGCATAACCTACGGCACGGCAAGCTGGACCTATGGCAACTTGTCGCTCGACAAAACGCTGCGCGACACAGATGCCTCGTCGGCGCAAACCGAAGGCCGCTATAACAAACTCAACCTCGATATGGCGCGCCTACAGAAATTGCCGGAAGACTTCACCTTCTTCGCGCGTTTCTCTGGCCAATGGTCGGCCAAGAATCTTGATTCCTCCGAAGGCTTTGGCCTCGGCGGCCCGAACGGCATTCGCGCCTATCCGATCGGCGAAGGATACGGCGATAGGGGTTGGTTTGCGCAAATTGAAACGCGTTACGCGGTGGGCCCCGTGGAGCCGTTCGCCTTTTATGACGTTGGCCGCGTTACGATCAACGCCGACACATGGGACGATGGGAAAAACGATCGCACCCTGGCAGGCCCCGGCTTTGGCGTCCGCTCAAATTACGAAGGGTGGAATCTTGAGGCAACCCTCGCTTGGCGCACCGTCGGCGGCGAACCTCAATCCGACACAGCTGATCGCACGCCGCGTGGTTGGGTTGCCGCGAGCTATAAGTTTTAGAAGATCGCTTTGTAATCAATCCCCATGGCAGCTTTAACGTCGTCCATTGTGGCGGCCACCGTTTCTTGCGCCTTTTCTGTGCCAGCGCGAATGATGCGGGCCACTTCGCCCTTATCCTTCTCAAGGCGCTGACGCTCCGCGCGGATCGGCGCAAGAAGCTCGAACAAAACTTCGCGCAGGCGTTTTTTGACAACGCCGTCACCAAGGCCGCCGCGTTGATACTGCTCTTTGAGCGAAGCCACGCCCGCCGTATCGGAATCAAAAGCATCAAGATAGGCAAAAACGACGTTACCATCGACATGTCCCGGATCTTCGACGCGCAAATGCGTCGGATCGGTGAACATCATCTTGACGGCTTGTTCAATTTCCTTCTCGGTCGATTTCAAATAAATCGCATTACCAAGGCTCTTGCTCATCTTGGCCTTGCCGTCCACACCGGGCAACCGCCCGACCTTTGGCACAACGGCCTTGCATTCTTTCAGAACGTCGCAATTGTAAACGCGGTTAAAGCGGCGAACGATTTCGTTCGTAATCTCGATCATCGGCAATTGGTCTTCGCCGACGGGAACAAACCCGGCCTTAAACGCGGTGATATCGGCAGCTTGGCTCACCGGATACGAGAAAAAGCCAAGCGGCAATTCGTGCTCAAGGCCCTTTTGACGAACTTCCTGCTTCACGGTCGGATTACGTTCGACGCGTGCGACGGAAACAAGGTTCGAGTAAATCATGAAAAGCTCGGCGATATCGTGCAGCTTCGATTGCAACACGATCTTTGTCTTAGACGGATCGATGCCGACGGCCAGATAATCCATCGCGACTTCGAACACGTTGGTACAAACTTTGCCCGGATCTTCGGCGTTATCGGTGAGCGCCTGCATGTCGGCGATCAAAATATATTGGTCGTAATCGTTCTGCATTTCGACGCGGTTACGAAGCGAACCGACATAATGGCCTAAATGCAAAGAACCGGTCGGACGGTCGCCGGTTAAAATAATGGGTTTTTCTTGAGACACGAGAAAGCAACTCCTTTGACAAGCCCCCAATGGGCGGGCCAACCATAGCAGCCCCGCGCCCCGCTTGACAAGCCGAAGCCTTTGTTAATATTCGCTTCCTTCCGGCAGCCACGCGCCATGCAGCGACGCCACGGGATAGGTCGCGCGGGTCAGCTCTTTCCCGTTCCAAGCCGCATGAACGATAATCGTCAACGATAATTGATCGTTATAGGGATTCATGTCCGTTCGAACGGAAAAGGCCGGTTTGTCAGAAGCCGGTCGGTGATATAAAACCGTATCGCCGCGCAGGAGTTCATATTCGAACGTCAAATGATCCTCGCTGTGCAGGCCTGCCGGGTCTTCGGCAAAACGCAACATCCATGTGCCGTCGCTTTCTGACGTTATGGCCGTACCCAAAACGATATAATTCGATTGGTCGGGATGCCTTTTATCGACATCGTGCCCGGTCGCAAAAATGGCTTCACGGCCAATCCCGCGCACAAGGCCCAAAAAGGTGACACCAGGCGTCGGCTTTTCCGGCACTTTGAGCGGCATCAGCCCATACATATAAAGGCTCGATATCGGCAGGATCTGCAGAATGTTATCGAAATCGGGCCGCGCGCTCAAAGCGGCCGAAGCAAAAGGCGTTTCGTAATGCGCGCGCGGATTCCAATGCATATAGCCAAAATACGGCTGCTTTTCGTGCGTGAACAGAATGCGGATATCGTCTGCGCCCCGGATTTCGTCGATAATCGGCTTCTCGGTCAAAAGCCAATCGTAAGGCCACGTCCGCGCATAAACCAAATCGGGCAAAGCGCGAAAACCGCTAAACATCGCCAAATTGTGCGCAACGATCAGGTTCGTAATGACGACGGCAATAACAAAGACCCAGCGCAATTCGTGCCAGAAGGGGCGCCGAATGGCTAAGAAAACCATCGAAGCCGCTGGCGCCGCGCAAATCAGATAAAAAGTAAAATAGGTCGCGGTCCCTTCCATATAAAGCGTCGCAAACGACCACAGAAGCAGCCACACGGGCGGCGTCAAAGCCAAAAGGAAAAAGACGCCACGCAGCGGAAACTGTTTCTGGCGCAAGGCCAAAACGCTTTGCCACGGCCAAAGGAACCAAACAAAGGCCGACCACAAACTAAACTCAACAAAGCGCACCGAGACGGGCAGCGTCACGCCGACAAAGCGATAGGACATATGATAAAAAGACGGATCGTCGCTGATAAAGGGTCGCAGGATTGGATTGATCAGATCGTTCAGAATATTGTTAAACGCCTGCCGGTCATTGGCCACAGGCCACATGTTCAAATCGGCGATCGGTGAGAAAATCATCTGGCACAAATAGATCAAAAGATTTTGCCCGCCAGACAGCAAGGACGCGTGAAGATTGAAAACGTCTTTCTTGAAATCGTCTAAGAAATAGAACCGCCCCACCGAGGCATAATTGTAAAACAGGAACGGCAAAAACATTGCCGCCACGGCCAAAATTGTCCAAAGGAACGTCTTACCGCCGATGGCCCGTGCCAAACGTTGAGCCAAACCTTTATGCCGCACCAAGGCAACGACCAGCATCGCCGCCGCGCCTAAAAGGATTGGCATCAGGAAAACGATATGCAGCTTGGTTCCGGCGCTGAGCCCCAACGCAAGCCCCGCGAAAAAGAAATAAAGCCCCCGCCCAGAGAGCAACCACCGCCAGCCGCAATACAGCGCGCAAAGCAAAGCGCCACCCGCAAGGATTTCGTCATTTGTCGAAGTCGCCTGCGCCAGAATGCCGGGCGTGAGGCCAACGATCCAAGCCGCGGCCAAAGAAATAAGCCGGTCCGCGCCGAGTTCGCGCGCAAAGCGATAAGCCACATAAACAATCGTGCCCCACGCCAGCAAAGACGGCACACTATGAAAGGTGCCGGGCAAACCATAGAGAACGAGCGGCACATAAAGCGCGACGCCGTCAAGCGGATAGAAAACAAGGCGCTTATCGACGGCTTGAAACGGGTGCAAAAAGCTACCGTTGCTTACATACCAAAAAGCGCGCGGCAATCGGTAAATCATCGAATCCGCATTATCGGGATAAACGCTTAAACCCAAAACGACGCTGACAAGCGCGCAAAGGCCAAGCGTGCCAACCAAGAACCAAAAAACAATCTTGCGCGCGCGCGGCGTCTCGATGGTCGCGAAGGGCAAAGACGGCGCTGCCAAAAGAGGCCCCTTATTCACGCGGCTTAAAACAACGCACAAACCGCCAAGGCCTCCTGCGATCGCAAGGCTAAGCGGCGCATAGACGGATAGTTTGCCCAAATGGTCGCCCACGCCCGCCGCATAGCCCGACAAAACCAGCGTGGCCCAAACGAAAAGAAGAACAAGCGGCAACCCGTCTCGCAGCGGCATTTTCGCGCGACGCAGAAACCACCCCCCTAGGCCGAAAAGAAAAACGGCATGAAGAAGGGCACAGCTAAACAAAAGGGGCTCAAACATAAAACTCTCAGGGCAAAGGATCATTGCGTTCGATAATCACATCAAGCCGCTCTTCCTTGTTTCCGGCGGGATCCTGATGGATGAGGACATCGGCATGGGGATAAAGCTTCTTGAGACGACGCTCAACCTTTTCAACGATCTTGTGCGCCTGGCCTAAGGTCAATGTTTGATCCATTTCGACATGGACCTCGATGATGGGGCGAACGCTGTCCGAGCGCGTGCGCAGATCGTGCGCGCCCTCAACGCCGGGCGTCGTGAGCGTCGCTTGACGAATAGCCTCGCGGTCAGTTTCCGGCAGCTCGGCATCCATCAATATGGACAAAGATTCTTTGCCAATGCCATACGCGCCGCGCATCATAAAAACGGCGATCAGCAAAGTCGCCAAAGGATCGACCCACGCAAAGCCCCAAACGGATTGCACAAAAAGCGAAACGATCACGGCCACATTGATGAGCGCATCCGAAGCGTAATGCATCCGGTCGGCAGAGATCGCGAGCGAACCCGTACGTTTAACGACAACGTTTTGTAGCCCCAGCAGAGCAAACGTCATGGCAATGCTAAAGCCCATCACGATATAACCCGCGCGCACATGTTCAATGTGAATGGGGTTGGCAAAGCGGTCAAACGCAGCAAAAGCCAAAAGCAAAGACGAACCGACGATAAACGCCGCCTGCGCCAAAGCGGCCAAAGATTCCGCCTTGCCATGGCCAAAACGGTGATCGCGATCGGGCGGTTGAAGCGCGCTCCACACGCCAATGGCCGTCAGAATCGAAGCCAAAACATCCACACCGGAATCGACCAATGACGATAAAAGCGACAAAGCGTTTGTATAAATATAAGCCGACAGCTTTGCCGCCACGAGCGTTACGGCAACCGAAACGCTGGCCAAGCTCGCCATCCGGCGCAAACGATCCGTCGCATTCGTATCAATTTTCTTATTTTTCATGGGAACAGCCTTTGAACCTTCCACGCTTCACCTTCCGCCGCACGGCTATAGACCACGCGATCATGCAATCTGTGTTGATGGCCGCTCCAAAACTCGATGGAGAGCGGCGTCACGCGATACCCACCCCAATGCGGCGGACGAGGCACAACCTGCCCCTTGAATTTTTCCTCCATGGCAGCCAGCCGCTCTTCAAACGCCGCACGGCTGTCCAAAGGACGCGATTGTTGCGAAGCCCACGCGCCGATTTGGCTTTCGCGCGGACGCGATGCAAAATAGGAGTCTGATTCCGCCGGATCGACAAGCGCAGCCAATCCTTCGACATGCACCTGCCGGAAAAGTGATTTCCAGAAAAAGCACAGGCCGACTTTGGGGTTCAACCGCAAGGCATCGGCTTTATGGCTTTCTTGGTTGGTATAAAAAACAAAGCCACGCACATCGAAACTTTTCATCAACATCGCGCGAGCGCGGGGAAACCCGTCCGCCCCCATCGTAGCCAAAATCATCGCGTTCGGATCGGCAGGCTCGCCCTTTTTCGCTTCTTCAAGCCACGAAGCAAACAAGGCAAACGGATCGTCTTGCGAATCAATCAGCGTAAAAACGGGCATGAGCAAAGCCTTTCCTTTCGCGGCACAAAGGCGAATCAAAGTGCACAGGGGCTTTCAGACTATCGAGCGAACAAGGCGCTCGCAAGGAAGCCTTACCTCTTTTTTGTAGGCGCGCAACCGTTCCACAGAAGCCTTCTTTGCGTGGAACCCGCCGTTACACTATGTTCCGCAGCCAACCGTTTCACGCGCTCCTAAAAGTTTCACGTTTTCAAACACTTATGTTCATTTTTGTAAGAGTTTGTAACACGAGATGACTTGCCGAAAGGATCTTCCTTCCCTACTTTGAAATCCCGTGATGAGTGCAATTCAATCCATTCACGGAGATTTAAAATGTCCTGTCTTCCCGAAGCCATCCCTGCTGCTCCTTCTTCTAAGACCGAAACAAGCAGAACTCTTCTTTGTCCGCCTTGCTTAGAAACTGATATTTTAGCTTTCTCAGAAAAAGGCACGCCACGCATTCGCCCGGCCCCGCCAGAAACAACGATCCATTCGCTTGACGACGGTTGCGAAATCACGCGGGAGCGGCTCTCTGCGTTTGCGGAAACCAGCCGCAATGGTTTTGTTGGCCGCAACACCTTAGGCTAACGCTCTTTTTGAACCAGCTGCACGCGGGGGCACCCCCGCGTTTTCAGCCCAAAGCTGCCGCCAGCGCGTGGCGTTTTTTGTTAACGGCGATGCCATTCATACCAGCCGTCACGCCCGCAAAAACGGGAGTCCAGGGTCGTTAGCGGGCATGACGGTTTTTCTCAAAGGTAAATCATATCTATAAATCTCGTCATTCCGGGGCGTCCGCAGGACGAACCCGGAATCCCATTTGGTTTCTTTTAAACCGGGATGCCCGCCTTCCCCCTACGCCCCTGCGGGGCTTCGGCGCGACAGGTCGCGAGCATGACGATTGTTTATAGCGGTGATGCTATTAGGAACAGAGAGGCTGCGCGCACAGCGCACGAGGAAAGAATCTAAGGAGACCACCACGTCTCAAGAATAGGCCCGTAAAGGGGCGCCTCCACCGGATGCGCCACTTTACCCGGCCAATCAGCGATTTGATCCGCGCCGAGATAGTAAAACGGCACAACATAGTGCCCCGCCAAAAGAACGCGATCTAAAGCCCGCGCCGTTGCCACCAAATCCTCGCGCGTCCGCGCCGCCGGAATGGCCCGCGCTAAAGCATCGACAGTCGGATCGCATAGGCCGGGATAATTGCGGCTTCCGTTTTGCTTGGCGGCAGCGCATCCCCAAAAGAAAATCTGTTCATTGCCAGGCGAAAGCGAATTAAACCAACGCCCCGTCGTCACATCGTAATCGAAAGACGTCAACCGCGCCTGATATTGCGCGCTATCCACCGTGCGCACATGCGCTTCGATCCCCAAACGTTGCAAGTTCCGCGCCCATTCAAGCGCGATTTTTTCTTCCGTCGGATCGGCTAGCATCACCTCAAAGGAAACGCGCTTGCCGCGCGGCGTTTCAAGAGTACCTCCTTTTAAAACATACCCGGCTTTTTTCAGAATCTCCGCCGCTTGCAAAAGCCGTTCGCGCCGCGCCTCGCTTGTCCCATCCGTTTCAGGCGGCACGGGCGCTTGCGTCAAAACGGCAGGCGGCAAGCTCGCTTTATATTTCTCAAGGATTTCTTTTTCTTTTCCCTGAGGCGGCGCTGCGGCGGCGGCCAGTTCGCTGTTCGGGAAAAAACTTTCGGTTCTTTTATAAAAACCCCGGAAAAGCGTCTTATTGATCCAACCAAAATCAAAGACCAAAGAAACGGCCTCACGCAACGCCGGATTTTGAAACAAAGGGCGGCGCGTATTTAAAATAAAGCCCGCCGTCGCCTCGGTGCGATGATGCACAAAACGCTCAAGCTTCACCGCGCCGGAACGCAGCGCCGGACTGTCATAGGCGCTGGCCCATTTGCGCGGATCGGCTTCACGGCGCAGATTGTATTGGCCTGCTTTAAACGCCTGAAGCGCGACATTCTCATCGCGATAATAATCAATGACGATGGTATCGAAATTATACATGCCTTTTACGGGTGCAAGATTTTGCCCCCAGTAATGTGGATCGCGCGTCAGCGTCAGCGAGCGGCCCGGATCAACCTTCGTGATTTGATAAGGCCCGCTGGCCACGGGCGGCTCAAGCGTCGTCTGATTGAAATCTTTGCCCTGCCACGCATGAGCGGGAAGAAGGGGCATCAGCCCCATAATCAAAGGCATTTCGCGATCAAACGCGCCATCGGCCTGCCGCGCGAAGGTGAAGCGAACCTTGAGAGGCCCCAGCTTTTCTGCCTTCTCAATTTTCTTATAATACGTCCGGTGATTGGGCCGCCCATGATCGCGGAGCGTTTGCATCGAGAACAAAACATCGTCCGCCGTAATCGGCTGGCCATCCGACCAATGCGCTTCGGCGCGCAACGTAAAGGTCACGCTTGAGCGATCGTCCGGCACGTCGATATCCTGCGCGATCAGGCCGTAAAGCGAAAAAGGCTCATCCCAGCTCCGCGCCATCAGCGATTCATAAACCGCCGCCGAAGAAAACAAGCTGAACGCCGGGGCTTGGGGAATTGTCCCGCGTACAATGAAAGGATTCAAACTATCAAACGTTCCCACCACGCCAAGATGCAGCGTGCCGCCTTTGGGCGCATCGGGATTCACATAATCAAAATGAGAAAAGCCCGCCGCATATTTCGGCGCGCCGTGCATAGCGATCCCCTCCGCCGCTTGAGCGGAAGCCGCGCCACAAAGAAAGCACGCAAACAAAAAGAAAAGGCGTTTAGAATTCAGCATCAGGCACCAAAAAAACGAAGCGGTTCTTGTTTTAGCACGAACCGCCTCGTTCCCAAAACCGCCTTTTCACGGACCGCCTCTTCCGATTTATGCTTAATGAACCGTCACAGAAACCTCGATCGGGTCCGTGGGATAACCGTTGCCTCGCACATAGAAAGCAAGCGTAAAACACGCGTTTGTCGGAGCTACATAGTGAGCTGATTGGGCCGCATCCAAATACGAATACACCATATTGCCAATCAAATTGCCGCTCGGATCCGTTGAAGACGAAACATTCACAACATAATTTGCACTCGCAGAAGGCGCCAAAAAGCAAACTTGATAATTGCCCGTTGAAAGATGTCTGACGCTCGCAACATTCGCTTGGGACAGCAAAGGACAGTTCGTCGCACACGTTGTCCCGGCAAACGTAGCGGCCGCTTTTGGCTTACCTCCTGCCGAGGCCCAAACTTTATCCGCACTACAATAAACAAGCTGGTGCTCGGTTGAAGATGAGTCATAACCCAAAGCGCCCTCAGTCGTGCAAGCGCTTCCCAAAACAAAATTACCCGGAGCGACATAACCCTTTAAATCAACATTGCCGCTCGCATCGCCGCTTGAACCCGGAATACATTTGATCGAAGATTGGCCGTCCCATTGAAGCACGCCACCAGTCGTTGACGAACACGGTTTTTGCTCAGCTGAAAAATCCGTTGGCGGTAGCATTTGAACGCTTCCCGCGTTAGCTGATAAAGGCCGCAGCGAAAGCAAAGCGCCTAAAAAAAACAAGCCTAAAATCAATGGAGATGGCTTCATAGAAACCTTCGCTTTCTTTTATCTTCTTGTCCGAACCGATCAGGTTACTTCAACATTCAGGACCTTATTTTTTAATAATAATTTAATTTATAGATAATGGCTTAGAAAGCGATAAATAATAGTCCATTAAAAGAAAAACAATCCAAAGAACCTTTCGGTTTTGGATTGTTTTCCTCCCTCTCTGTCTCTCCCACAGAGATCCGAAAACTTACCTCACCCGGCTACGCACCAGCTCATCCACCACGCTCGGATCGGCCAACGTCGAAATATCACCCATATTGTCCATGTCGTTGGCGGCAATCTTGCGCAAAATACGACGCATAATTTTACCCGAACGAGTCTTTGGCAAGCTGGGCGTGAAATGAATCACATCCGGCGTCGCAATGGGGCTGATTTCCTTACGCACCCATTGGATCATGGCTTTACGCAGTTCGTCCGTCGCCACGGCATCGGCGTTCAAGGTCACATAGGCATAGATTCCTTGGCCTTTGATGTCGTGGGGAAAGCCCACAACAGCAGCTTCGGCCACCTCCGCTAACGCCACCAGAGCGCTTTCAATTTCCGCTGTACCCAGACGATGTCCGGCGACATTAAGCACGTCGTCCACGCGCCCGGTAATCCAGTAATAGCCATCGCCATCGCGGCGCACGCCATCGCCTGAGAAATACAGGCCCTCATAGCAGCTAAAGTAAGCTTGTTTAAAGCGCTCGTGATCGCCCCAAAGCGTCCGCGCTTGACCCGGCCAGCTGTCGGCAATGCACAAATTCCCGTCGCATTCGCCTTGGCACACATGGCCCTCGCCAGTCATAATGACGGGCTTCACGCCAAAGAACGGTAAAGTCGCGCTACCAGGCTTCAGGTTTGTTGCCCCCGGAAGCGGCGTAATCATGTGGCCGCCCGTTTCGGTTTGCCACCAGGTATCAATCACGGGGCAGCGTTCCTCGCCTACAACGCGATAATACCAAAGCCACGCTTCGGGATTGATCGGCTCGCCAACCGAAGCCAAAAGGCGCAGGCTTTTCCGGCTGGTGCATTTGACGAAGGATTCGCCGTCACGCATCAAAGCGCGAATGGCCGTCGGCGCGGTATAGAAAATGTTGACCTTGTGCTTGTCCACGATCTGCCACATGCGCGACGGATCGGGATAATGTGGCACACCTTCGAACATCAGCGTCGTCGCGCCATTGGCCAGCGGCCCATAAACGACATAGCTATGCCCGGTGACCCAACCCACATCGGCCGTGCACCAGTAAACCTCGCCGTCGTGATAATCGAAAACATATTGGTGCGTCATGGCGGCATAAAGCAAATAGCCGCCCGTCGTATGCACGACGCCTTTAGGCTTGCCGGTCGAACCCGACGTGTAAAGGATGAAAAGAGGATCTTCCGCATTCATAGATTCCGGCGGGCAATCCGAATCCACACGCAAGCATTCGCGGTGATACCAGCAATCGCGTTCTTCGTTCCAAGGAATGCCGCCACCCGTCCGGCGCACGACAATCACATCCTTGACATCGGGGCAGGATTCCAGCGCTTCGTCCACGCAGGTCTTCAGCGCAACCTTACGTCCGCCGCGCAGCCCTTCGTCCGCCGTGATGACGACCTTCGCGCCGCAATCTTGAATGCGATCGCGCAAGCTGTCCGAAGAAAATCCAGCAAAAACAACGGAATGAATAGCCCCAATGCGTGCGCAGGCCAGCATGGCATAAGCCGCTTCGGGAACCATCGGGAGGTACAAAATGACGCGATCGCCCTTTTTGACGCCATGATTGCGCAGCACATTACCGAAACGGCAAACTTCGCTGTAAAGCTCGGCATAACTGATATGCTTTTGCTCAGAGGGGCTATCGCCCTCCCAAATAATCGCGGTTTGGGTCGCGCGCATCGACAGATGGCGATCCACACAGTTCACACAGACGTTCAGCTCGCCGTCTTCGAACCATTTGATCGAAACGTCGTCCTTAAAGCTCGTGTTTTTGACTTTCGTAAACGGCTTTGACCAGGTCAGTCGCTGAGCCGCTTCCCCCCAAAAGCCGTCCGGGTCGCTCAGAGAGCGCTCATACATCGCCTCATAGGTCGAGGCGTTAATCCAGCTTTTTTCAGCGACAGTTTCTTTCACGGAAACGGTGATCATGGTGGCCTGTCTCCTTCGGTATTTATATTTTGATTGAGGGGTCTTTATTGGTTAGCAGACCGTAAGTGTCTATAAATTAAATAAAAAAAGCTAGTGCCTTGTCTCGCGACGCAATAAGAGACTCCCGCAGCGCACAAGAGGCATACGATAAAAAACCGGAGAAATCCGGTGGGTATTAGGACTAATTTGGTTAACAATCCTAGGCTTTTCAAAGCCTAGGCAGCGGCCGCTTCCTGGGCTGAAAGCCAAGTGGCCAGGGGTTCCCAGACTTCCTGCGGCGCAGCATTTCCGGTCATCAGACCGATGTGACCCATCGAAGGTTCATGAAGCGTGGCCCCACGAATCAGCTGGCTCAGGGGTAAAGCGGAGGCCGGGGGCACGATGCGATCCTTGCCTGCAACAAGGATATAAGTCGGCACATCGAGCAGCCGCGGATCGACGGTTTGGTCGGCAACGCGCCAAGAAAGAGTGGCAAGCGCATTATCCTTGTACCAATCGACGAGGCATTCACGCGCGACAGGTAAAGCCAGCGGCACGCCGTTATTCAACCAATCTTCCGTTAAAACAAAACGGCTCTGATCCTTGCCTTCGGCGGCGCGCGTCGCAAAACCCATGAATTTCTGCAAAATCTGCAAAGGCTGAAAGCTGACAAACATCGTTTGCAGGAAATCGGCGGGCACATAACCAATTTGCTCAATAAAGGGCATCATTTTTTCCGCCTGCTGAGCGAAAAAGAGGCCCATCGGCGTCCTAACGGAGGGCACGCCACCGACACCCTCGGCGGCAAAATCCCACGGCGTCGCCATCAGCGAAAGGCTTTTCACTTGGCTTTGCCGCAACAACGCCAAGGCCAAAGCCAAAACCCCGCCCATGCAATAGCCCAGCACATGGCATGGCCCTGCGCTTTGGTTGACAAACTGCAAAATCGGGACAAGCCGACGCATCATATAATCGGTGAGCGTAAAGCTTTGTTCTTCCTCACCCGGCGCTTGCCAATCGACCACAAGGGGACGGAATCCCTTGGCGATAAAAGAGCGCACAAACGAGCGTTCAGGCTCCACATCGAGGATTTCAAAGCGGTTAACCAGCGAAGGAATAACCAAAAGAACGGGGGCGTTCGATCCCGGCGCATAATCTAAAAGGCGGGTTGTACCTTCCTGCCACAGAACGCGCACGCCCGGATCTTCGACGCGCGCCGCAGGATAGGATTGATAAACGCGAAGGCCCGCCATAAAGGCGTCCAAACGGCGCAGCGCCTCTTGGGTAACGGCGGCTTGAAGGGCGTCGGCGTCTTCTTTAGAAAAATCAGACGGCAGTTGGGCCCGAAGCGGTTCGAACCATGTACTGAAGGTCTTCAGTATCGACAAGTTCTTCTTCGATAGAATCGTGCCGCTTGCGTCCGCGGATTCCATCCAGCTCGCGCTCAAGATGGGCCAAACGCTCGGCAAGCTCAGCCAAGTCCCGAGAGCGATCGGAAGCAGAGGAAGTCCGACCCGCTGCCGAAAGGATGGCAGGAAGGTCATCATCGATGCTTCCGGTGGCAGCGACTGGTTTGCTGTCTCTTTCGGCAGAAGTGATGATAAGTTCGCTTCCAGAGATTGACTCAAGCTCTGCCCAAGGCTCTGAGCAAGAAACGGATTGAGATTTGAAAGCGGCAGAGAGCTTGGATTGGGCATGGATTAACGATTCCAATGAAGAAGGCTCTTGAACAGCGCCCGGAGCCACAGGCTCCGCGCTCATCTCGGGCGCGACCGCAGGCTCAACAGGAGCTGGTGCCGCTTCGAAAGCAACCTCAGGTTCCATCGGAACGACAACCGGCGCAGCGGGGCTTTCGGCAACCACGGGAGCGGCCGAGCTTTCGGCAACAACCGGGGCGGCTTGCGCCATCTGCATGGCAAAATATTCAGCGAACGATGAAGCTTGCGGCGCTTTTGTTTCGGCTTCTTGCGCGAACGTTTCAGTCTTGGCCATAGGCGTTTCCGCCTTGGCCATAGGGGCTTCCGCCTTTGGCGCGGCCGAAGATTTGGCCGAGGCGCTTGAGGCCGCAAAGCCTTGCATGCCTTGTTGCATCATGTTCGACCACTCAACGAACATCTGGCTCATCGGCGCGAGAAAGCGCGCCATTTCTGCCTTAGCCTTTGGATCATTAGCCAAAGCTGTCAGGTGATTTTGCCAAATATCGAGAGCGTCGCCCGCAACCCGAGCCCAATCGGGCGTCGCTTGCTTGGCATTTTTTGTTTCATCGGCGTGTGTCATAGTTAACACTAAATCACGCCGCCCTAAAGTCGGCAACAAGAATCTTTAAAATTGGTAAAAGAAAGTCTTGAGTTTTTTCTTCAGATGGCGACAATTGTGGCGCTGTCCTTTCTTTGACGAAGCGAACGTCCTGTCCGCTTTAGTACTTCTATCTTGCGGGAACAAAACCATGAACGATACGACGTCCAAGCACCCCTCGATTACCATCAAAAAGTACGCGAACCGCCGCCTTTACAACACCGCGACGAGCAGCTACGTGACGCTTGAAGACCTGTCAAAAATGGTCAAAGAAGGCATCAATTTTAACGTGTATGACGCGAAGACCAGCGACGATATTACGCGCTCGGTTCTGACGCAGATCATCGTCGAAGAAGAAAGCAAATCAGGCCAGCAAAACCTTCTCCCGATTGGCTTTTTACGTCAACTCATCGGTTTCTACGGCGACAGCCTCCAATGGATGGTTCCCAAGTATCTCGAACAAAGCATGCAGGCTTTGACCGGTAATCAAGATCAGATCCGCAGCTATTTCCAAACGACGTTTGGCAACCTCTTCCCCTTCGGCACAACGCTTGAGGAAATGAGCAAGCAAAACCTCGTCATGTTCGAACGCACGATGCGTCTTTTCACGCCGTTCAACATGGAAACGATGACGGCGGCCACCACGACGGCCCCCGAATCAACGACCACAACGACAAACACGACAACAACCGCGCCGACGCCCTGCGCCTGCAGCACCGAAAAAACGTCTGAGAAGAAAGACACCATGTCTTGCTGCAGCGCCACACGCACGTCTGCAAAGGAAGAACCCTCGGCAACGGTGACGAATATCAAGTCTGCGCATGATGCCGCGGTCGCGACACAGCAAAAAGATACGCCGATGCCGCATGTGCAAGCTACCAAGAGCACCATGCCGACCGACGACATGCAGCAAAAAATCGCGAACTTGCAAAAGCAATTGGCTGACTTGGCGAAAAGCCGCGCCTAAGACCTTTTGAGATCAACGTGCCGTTTCAAGCCCCTGCCTTTCGGCAGGGGCTTTTTTTGTCCCACAGGCCGGAAACCACATGCGTGGGGTCCATTGCAGCGAGCGGCCGTTGCTAACGGCAAACATTCGTCTTAAAAATCCTCCGTCATCGCGAGGAGGACATCCGTCCGACATGGCGATCCAGGGGCCATAAAACAAAAGCCAGCTCTTACGATCCTGGTGGCTTCGCTTCGCTCGCAATGACGCTGCCATTAAGAACAGCCATCATTTCCAGGAAAGCGGAAATCCCGTTTTCTTCTTTTGCGTGAGAAAACAAACGGGATTCCGGGTTCGCGTTCCGCACCCCGGAATGACAAATATTATGGGGGTAAGGCTTTCTCATAAAAAACAGTCCCACGCATGTGGCTTCGGTGAACATTGCCATATAGAGCGCCATTCCGACGCAAGCCGGAATCCAGGCTGCACTAAAGGAAAGAAAACGCGCAAGTTTCTAAACGGAAAACCCCACCGGATCCCGGATCAGCGAGGCTCGCTTACGCTTACCGCTTGTCCGGGATGACGCCACCTGCGTGGAGCGGTTGTTACGAACGCCTAAGTCATAAAACCAGCGTCATTCCGGGACGTCCGTAGGACGGACCCGGAATCCCGTTTGTTTTTTTTAAGCAAAAAAACAATAAAAACGGGATGCCCGCCTGCGCGGGTATGACGAGGTTATCTTGGCTTCGCTGTTCGCAGAAATCACCCCATGCCGGGACATCTCCCCTTGCGGGAGAGGATAGAAAAACCTGCGGTTGCGCAGAAACCTCTTGGTTTTTCTTGGGGAGGGACTGCGTGCGCAGAGCGTTTTTTACCAACGGTCTTACTAAGAATATCGTCGTCACCCCGGCGAAGGCCGGGGTCCAGGGCCACAAGAACCTGCGCCTATTCTAATGGTCCTGGATGCCCCTATGCGCAGAGCCGTTTTTGCTAAGGGGTCCTTGCCTTTAACAATTTATGTCATGCCCGCGCAAGCGGACGGGAGCCCCGTTTTGTAAGGCCCTCATACGCCGGGCGCAGGACATCCGTCCCGCTTGGCTTCGCTCGCATGAACTCGCGGGCCCTGTTCGGGCCTTGAAGAAAAGAGCACCACTCTCACCATCCAACCCCACCGTCACTCCCGCGAAAGCCGGAGTCCCATTTGATTTAATTTTCTTTACCCCAATCTTCTTTACCATATTGATTCTTATTGCTTTCGCGCGGTGGTTTGAGGAATCTTAGCCTCATCGCTTCGGCTCCTTTTTTAGCACGCAGATTTTCATGGCTCGTTATTTTCACAATCCGCTTCAAGGCCTTCCCACGCATACGGCGCGATCCGGCGAAATGCTTTTGGGACGAGGCTGGCGGCTTTTAGCAATTTCCGTCATTCGCCTCAGCGAAGAAGAAACGCTCGCAGAACGCAAAAGATTTTCTCCAGGCCTGAAGGAAAAATTCCGCCAAGCAGCGCTTGAACTCGGCGGTAAACCGCTAGCCAAGCAGATCAAAAAAGAGCGCGAACCTTGGGAAATCCATCATGTGGTGCCGCTGGGCCTTGGTGGCGAGCATAACCGCGTTGTCTATATGCCACACGTGCTTCACCGCTTCATCCATGATTATATGCGCGCCCAGACAAACGAGATCGAGGTCGGCGGTAGGCGCACAATCCGCATTCCCGTTCTCCCGCAATTGATTTGGACTTCGGAAAAAGTCAACCTGCGCCTGATCGAAACATTAGCCGCCTAGAAAAAACAATGACCGCCTATAAACAAAAACCAATCCTCGAGGCTTTCAAAAGCGCGGGCCGTCTGGCCAACGAATGGCGTGACACGCTTTTCTATACGGGCCTTTTAGGCGTCGGCATTGGCAATGCCGTTTGTGGTTGGGGCCTTTCTTCGGGACACTTTGTTGGAGCTATTCAAGGGAGAGAGCTCATTCGCTTATTTGGATGGGGCTTTGACAACAAAGACCCCCGCCATTTCTTTTATGCAGATGCCCCGTTCTTCGTTGCCAGCGCCATTCCCTTCGCAACGTTGATCACGCCGCCCCCCGTGCCTGTTGTGCTGGCCCTCGGAGGCATAGGTTCCTATATCAGCTTTAAATCTAGGCGCGTTAAAGGCCTCTCCATTAAGGGCTGTTTCAAATTCTACGAAGAGCTCCTTTTCGACTATCCGCGTAAAAAACTGCCGCCTCAGGATCGCGAGGGGCACAAAATCAAGGTTAAGTTCCAAGATTTTTGGGCCGGAATAAAAGAAAAGCTCAAGAATATTGCCCCCGCCCCCACGACCGGGCCGGCCTTGATCCCCGTTCGAATCGAAAGAAATGGGGTTAAAGAGCAAAAAAATCATATCCCGGCTTGATTCCGTTTTCGGCATCTGGTAGAGCCTAGCCCTCTACCAGCCCTATGGGCTTGATTGTGCGGTCGTGGCGGAACTGGTAGACGCGCAGCGTTGAGGTCGCTGTGGGAGAAATCTCGTGGAAGTTCAAGTCTTCTCGACCGCACCATTCAACAAAAAGCCGCCC